>Ga0194133_10001823_pt1 | contig 35227 bp, 31 predicted proteins | sample TA2KigOf40mmetaG_FD_155448 | JGI IMG/M metagenome (GOLD analysis project Ga0194133, IMG submission 155448) | Freshwater microbial communities from Lake Tanganyika, Tanzania - TA2015055 Kigoma Offshore 40m | ecosystem: Environmental > Aquatic > Freshwater > Lake | place: Tanzania: Lake...
TTTTATAATATAATAACTTAAAGAGGATACATAAACTAGTATGTGGTATTATGCCACGTTTAGTGCTCGTATAGCTCAGTCGGTAGAGCATAGTCCTGTTAAGACTACGGTCGTTGGTTCAAGTCCAACTGTGAGCGTAATTTCATTTAATACTAATATTATATGAAAATGGAAAATTGAATATGCAATCATAGTATATAAAATGAGTTTGCCGCAAATATTCGCATTGTCCGCCGTCGAAATTGTTGGAGATGTCGCATTCAAAACCTTTGCCAATCATGGAGGCGCCATTTATTTGGGAATTGGTATAGGAACCTATGTAATCATGATGGGACTATTAATTGTCGCGCTTCAAAATTCGTCCATACTTATTGTGAATAACGGTTGGGACGCAATCAATGGTATATTGGAATCTCTATTTGCCTATTTTGTATTGGGAGAGCGGCTTGAACATTATAGTCAATATTTAGGTATTGCATTCATCATGCTAGGAATGTATTTGTTGAAAATACCCTGGACAAAAGATAAGCCCTTTATTATGCCTTCTTTATTTTAACCGTATCTATGCGTGCATGTATATAATGATATATACATATACATGAGAAAATGTGTAATTTTTATTTTATTATTATTACATTGTAATTTACACCATTGAAGATTTAAAATTCAGGTTCGTGCTTTTTAAATAAGCATCCCTGTTTCGGCAAATTCGGAATATTAATAATGATATTTGGATCTTGATATTTACAGCTGTCCATCCATATTTTCACAATACAAAAGTTTTTCTTAGGGGAAATAGTAATTCCATTAATATGGCAACTATATTTCGGATCTACGCAAAGCGTTTCTCCACACATAGCGTAAAAAAGGGTTTTCCACACAGAATAAACCTGCTTATTTAAAACCTTGAATGAAAAACATCCGCCAATACGATTCTTGGGATCTTCCCACATAGGAGTTATCCCAGTTCGCATAACGAATAGCATACAATGTTTCACAAGTTTTTCTGGAACAGTTTCATTAATCGACATTAAATCCTCCAGTGTGTTGATGTCCGTCATAATTTTCTTATAACTTGATAATTCCCAATTTTTATCATGTGGTAAATGGAAATACAAATCCCATTTATCATTCAACGCTCTGTGTGGTGTTGTAGTGGGCGGATGACTCATAAATAACTGAATGTATCCGATATATAAATCCCGTATATTATTTTATGAAAATTCTTTATATTTTATTATATTTATTATAAGTATATTATTCATATGATCGAACAGAATAACCATTTTCAGTTAATACAATATACTCCGTACTTTTCAATTGAAACATATTCACCATTCCATCTATCACCTTAATACTATAATCCATATCAAATACATATGACATACGTTGATGTTTTAAAGCGCGTAGAACAAATCCTGCACTTAATATCTCGTTTCCTGCAACAAGCATTTCCGATGGTAATTCTAGCGGTATAGATTCACTCATAAAGGGATGTGTATATTCAATACTCATGAATTTTGCCTTTGACAATATTAATTTCTCCGAAGGCATTGATGATGATGATAACGATACAATATATTTCGTCGTATTATCACATGCATCCATACATCTGGACATAACAATAAATTGTAATTGCTGGAAAATATACGAAGGATTTGACTGCAAATTCTTGAGTTTTTCCTTCCTTTCTTTGTTTTCTTGAATATAATATTCCATTCGGTTTCGAATATTTGAACTATCTATAAACATATACTTTTCATCAATATTGTAGGAAAAAGATGACCCATCATAATTTTTAGTTCTATAAAATACAATATTATTTATCCATTCTTTTTTATCTGGCTCTATCAAATATCCACATGTAAAACGTCGAAACTTATTCCACATAGCATTTAACCTATTACCGATGTATCCAATCATTGTATTTTGAGATAACAGTCTGTTCCATTGTATTTCCATATAGGAATATCCTTTCAATAATTCAAAATAAAAACCAATGCATTTTTGCTGGAAGTGCGAAATAAACTCATCTGTTAAAATGGTTATTATTGAATTCTCAGCAATATAATCAATAGCATATGTATCATCGTTGTTGGCGTCGGAATCACTTTGGTCTGTATCTTCGGTTATAATGATAGGAGTATCATCTTCGTATATATCTTCAAAACTATTAATACCCATATATTCCTCCAGTCGCATTCGCCAATAATAGTATATATCATTCAGCAGCATTGGATCCTTATATATGCCATAAGTTATAGCACTAACTATAATAAGAAAAAATAAATACATTTTGCGATTTAATTCGTAAATATCATCTATAGTACATATATTTTATATCATTTCTAATGTCGGATTTTAAATAATATTTGATAATATAATTCGCATGTAAGAATATCAAGATAATATCCATATTATACAAAGTATTATTTGCGAATGTTTGAAAATGGACTCTTTGTATTTCACAGGGATTATCGCATCCATGATAATACTGCATTAAATCATGCTCTTTCGAATTGCAGAAATGTGTTTTGCTGTTTCATATTTAATCCGGAACAAGTCGGGAACCAAAATAAATATAAATCAAAAAATGCAATTCAGTTTATGATTGAGAGTTTAGACGACTTACGTGGGGAGATTGAATCCAAAGGAGGAAAATTAATAACATGCTACGGAGATTATGTCAAAATGATAGATATGTTAATAAAGAAGCTGAATATTCATGCAATCTTTTTTAATAAGGATTATACACCGTATGCGCTCTCTCGACAAGGTCTGGCGGGAGATCTTTGCGAGAAACACGGCATTCCATTATTTTCATGTTTGGGAGATTATTATCTATATGAACCCGGAACCATTGTAACTGGACAATCCAATGGGTTCAAAAAATATACGCCGTTCTATAACGAGGTGGTGAATCAAAGTGTTCGACCTCCCTCGAATAAGAGAAATATACGTATATCCTCCCCATCCTCTTCCGTTTCCATAGAAGATAAGATAACGCTCGATGAGGCAAAAGATCGATTTGTAGGACACGAAAACGAAAATATATTGGTACGTGGTGGGAGAACTGAGGGTTTGCTTCGTCTGAAAAATGCAGCGAAAACACAGGAGTCTTATGAAACAGAAAGGGATACATTAACTTATAATACAACCTTTTTATCAGCTTACATCAAGTTCGGATGTGTTTCCATACGAGAGGTATATCATACTTTTGCGCGGGCATTCGGGAAAAAAAGCGGTATCATTCGGGAGCTTATCTGGCGTGATTTTTTTGCACACGTATTATTTCATTATCCAGAGGTTATGAATCAGTCATATCAGCCTCGTTATCGGTCCTTGAAATGGAGAAAAAGCGAGAGCGACTTTGATGCATGGAAATCGGGAAATACGGGGTTTCCAGTAGTCGATGCCGGAATGCGTCAATTAAATCAGACGGGATACATGCATAATCGTGTGCGAATGATTGTAGCCAGTTTTTTGGTAAAAGTTCTTCTGTTAGATTGGAGGTTGGGAGAAAGATACTTTGCTGAAAAACTAACCGACTATGATATTGCAAGCAATAATGGGAACTGGCAAGGGATCAGCGGAACCGGTGTGGATATGAAACCGTATTTCAGAGATATGAATCCGTGGATACAATCCGCGAAATTTGATAAAAATGCAGAATATGTGAAAAAATGGATTCCCGAGTTGGAACCTGTTTCTCCCAGAGACATTCATTTATGGTTCGAAAAGCACGAAAATTATTCGAGTGTATCGTATCCGAAACCAATGGTCGATTATTATGAGCAGAAAAAGAAAATGTTGGAGATGTATTCCAATGCTTAAACCAAATCCACCTTTGTTGAGATGCATAATTATATTAGTCTATATGTAATAATATAATTTATAACAAAATAATCATATGGTGCCCCAATGAAGCCATACAGTGCATAAATATATGATAATATTGCTGAGTTCTTATATGAGGACAAAAACAGTATTCTTTACAAATATACCCATAACAATACAAATGAATCGTTGAAACAAATGTTAGTAGAATCAATGATACTAATATATATTGTTTCCAGGTAAATATTTCTAACTCAAAACATTTGCTTGTAAAAACATTATAGCCATATACGACTACTAACCCAACACTTACTTTGTCAATAATATTTGTCATTATGGTTTGATAATAATGATTTATAACAGATGTTGCAAATAGACCTATAAAAAGAAATGAGTACATAAAATAATCAAAGTAATATGCGAGGGTTGCGTTTGTTAGAAATACAAAACTGGAATACACATTCAATGAAAGTTAATTTTTCATAGTCTCTTTTATAGAGTTTTATAATGAATATTATATTATTATTTTATTTTTATTCCATTATTATTTTATTATTTCAGAACACATAATTGATGTGGGTGGATTTCAACCTTATTTTATTCTCTATTCTCCTTTATATTATCGATTTCCTGCATGATCTTCTCCAAATACAAAATACTGTCAAAAAGCTCTTCGTGGAGATGATTATACCAGTCTCTTAGCGAAAGATCCTTTCTATCCAAATCCGTGTTGTACTTCTTTTTTCCGAAGTCCGCCCGGCGTTTAAACTTTTCAATAATTGAATACACAACACTATCTGTATTATCTCGGGAGATTGTTAATGCTGGGATAGCAACAGTGGATTCAGATATAATGGAGTCGGATGTTGTTGTACCATTCACATTCTCGGTCGTCGCAGCAGCAGCATCTGAAAAAATCGGATTCTCGAAATGATGCTCACTCATTCTATATCTATATATAATATATATATATATATATATATATATAGATTGCCTTTTTATATAGGTCTGTACCCAATAAAAATATTTACATATATACATCTATCGATTCATATATCTACACCATCTTCATTGCACTCTTCATAATATGTCTGTATTTTGCAGTGTGCATGTCATAATTCATTTTTATTTTAAGAAAGCAGCGTAGGGTCGCGACCGAATCCACAAGAGAGTTATGGAGATTTTCAGGTTTTTCATGAAACAATTGCGTGTAGAGTTCGATTAATTTGGGGAATTTTTTAAACATTTTCCCGTTATTGGACTCCCTCCATATATTGCATATATCAATACTATACATCATTGTACATAATAACTCGGGCGTCTCCTTTTCATAAAACATATTGCCTATTCCAGGAGCAATGAGTTCTAATGCCTCTATATTTCTCTTGATCTCCGTGCGAACCATACATTTGTCGAAAAACATGTTGTGCGAGACAATGATATCCGCGTTCCCCTTGTAGGCATTCCACAATTCAATAATAGCATTTTTTATGTTATCTCCCCGTTCAATACAGTCTTTTTTTGTGATACCAGTTAAAGTGGTTATTTCCTCGGTTAATAGATCTGGATTTTCTAGACGAATATAGGAACTATAGTATTTGATGACCCGATGTTCGACCATACTGTATATGACAAAACTCAGTTGAATAATGTACGGCATTTTTTCAATAGGACAATACTCCTTTGTAATAGGATCTTTTTTGGGAATCAGACCGGTGGTCTCCACGTCAAATACGAGAATATTACGATATATCATAGCGTTTTGATTTGGTTAAGATTTTAAGTTATTCGATTATTTTACGATCAGTAGATTTATCTTCTAATATCTGTTTGATATCAATTTTTTAGACCTAGAAATATAAATAATGCAAAAGATATCATATATAAAGATATTATAGTTATGATATAACAATACGATAAACAATATATTTTGATTGTTGTTTATATATGGTTATGGATAATAATACTCATCGAAAAATAACAATTGTATCTGCGGTTTTCGACGCACAAAATGAAAATGAAATTATTTCTCAATTTATGGCTTTAAAACAAACAAATATATCAGTAATATTGTTTGCATCACATACATGTCATAAAATCCTTCACGAATTTTGTGGAGATAATGTATTGTTAATGCCTCCGGTGAATATAGAGGATTTTTGGATACATACTGTGTATAACGAGCAAAAGAATAGACTGAATATGCCGGATCATCGGAATCTAGAAAAGGATACAGAGACCTATTTTGTATATCGTCATGCAAAGCATGAATGTATCGAAAAAGCTATTCATGAAAATCCATGGAATACCAGCTACTTTATATGGATGGATTTCGATATGTTATATCGATGCACAAATATGCAAAGTGTAAGCAACTATTTACAATGGTTGAATACATGTAATTGGAAAGATCGAGTATTAACGATGCCAGGAGGATGGTCCATTCTTGGAAATGAAAACGATGCATTGAATTCTCCCTATTGGAGATTTTGTGGAATAATTATTGGCGATAAAGATTCGATATTAGAATTCTGTAATACATATAAGAATTATCTCCCCGTTTTTCTTGAACAACATAAAAAATGGGTATGGGAGTTCAATGTATGGGCCTGGATAGAGAAGTGTTATCCAAATGAATGGAATGCAACATGGTATCAAGAATCTCCCAACATTGATGAATTATTAATGTGTTCATCGGACCATTATACAAAGCCAGTAAAATCGCTCAAAACATGGAATCATATAACTCATTCTATTGATTATTATTTCCCTGGATCCTCTGCATACATCCGTTATCAAGGGAATGACTATTTAAACACTCGATATGTGAATTATTGGATTGCGGAAAATGGTCATTATGTGTTTCCCGATAAATCTCATAAAATCAAAAATAAGAATGTGCTTTCTATTTTGAATCCGCATACTGGTTCTCCCGATATTAATTATGAAATAAAGGAAAATATTGTCATGAATTATCCGTATTATGGAAAACCCATTTCGACTGGATTGGAAGATGTTCGTTTGTTTGAACACAATGGGCAAGTGAAATATGTTGCAACAACAATCGGATATACATCGCACGGAAAACCCCGTATTATTGTGGGAGATTATGGTGTTGCCGAAATTCATAATGGAGATATTATTGAACCACCTACCGATACCTACTGTGAAAAAAATTGGATACCTATTATGAAAAAAGGGAGTCTCCCCAATGTGAATGATGAACTATTTTTTATCTATAAATGGAATCCAATGCAAATCGGGAAAATCTCCCAAAAGGACGATAATAGCAAGTATCTGGAGATTGTAGAAAGCATTGAAATTGATTCTCTTATTTTCCACAGAGCACGAGGCTCAACTCCTTTTCTAGAAACAGAGGAAGGACTCTTGGGTATTGTACATTTCAGCGAACAATATACACCTCGCCATTATTACCATATGATTGTTCTCCTTGACAAGGACAATTTCAATGTGCTCAAATATTCCAATACATTTTGTTTTGAGAAACTGGGCATCGAGTTCTGTATTGGGTTCAGATTAACGGAAGAAAAGAATTATATGTTCTGGATCTCCCGACATGATCGCGACCCATGCACATTGATTGTTCCTGCTGACGAGTTTGTATTCTCAAACTACTCGTAGTTTATGCTATATTATATAATTTATGGAATGGATGGATATTCAATAAATTATCAGTTTATTTTTGGCCATGACATATATTCATTCTTTCGGTAAATCGATTGTTATTGCAAATAGATAAGTAAATCCTAAAATATACCAGAGTGTATTATCATTTGGATTCGGAGTCTTGTTGCTACCAGTATTCGATATATAATGTCTTCTTATTTGGCATACATTATAACGATAGTTTCTTTTCATTAACATATAATACACACGGTTCATACTGAATATAATGAATAATAAATATATTGCCAAATCCTTTATACCTTTGGAGCCGATTTTATTTACATAAAAACTCCCATTTATACAGAGCAATTTATTTATAGGAAATCATACACATACAATACATTCATAATATCCCACAATAATACCCCAATAAAAATATAAAAACGACACGAACCCCGTGTCTTTTTTACTAACTCAAAACAGTCGTATTTGTTATCAGATTATGCACTTTTTTTCTCATATTTTTCCAAAATACATTTCGGTATAAGAACATCTCGCGTGTTCTCCAGCTTCTTGAAACACTTGTTTATGGTCACCTCACTAATCCCGGATATCTGTTTGATCTCCAACTTGGTAATATCGAGATTACAATTCACAGATATGAAATACACAATTCCGGAGGCGATTGCATGTGGCGCATTGTCCAATATGATACTATTCTTCTCCACCTTGTTTGCAATAAACTTACACAGCATGGTTAGTTCGCTATTCATATTCAATTTGCTGCAGTATCGTTCTATAAATGAACTTGGAGTCGTAGTTTCCAGTATGGTCGGTGCCTGCTCAATATTTCGTTCAATATTGTTCAATATATTAATCGCAGTTGAACAACCATTCGTCGCACTCGTTTTATCGAGTTTGAATATCTCAGATATTTCATGGGCAGTGCGTGGGCATCCATTTAATCGGCAGCTAATATAGATGGATGCGGCCTTAATACCATCGCGATTAAGCCCTCGAAACATCTTTTGTTCGGAGATATCCTTGTGAATAGCCATAGCTTCATCGATAAATATTTTCGGTATTCCGGAGTTTTGCGCCATAATCGTTATAAATTGGAATTCTTCATATAGGGACTTTTCTTTATGAGGCATTGATTGCCACTCGGTCCATTTGCGGATCTTTTTCATTTCATACGAAGATTTTGATGAACATAGTACTTTACATCCATAGGATGATTCGACTAAAAGTGGATTAATCGGATTTCCACAACGTGTAGGGTCATTTCCACCCTTGTCGTCTGCTCCAAAAAACCTCCATTCGGGAGAATAATCGAGTGTGTTCGTATAAATAACACTGCATTGCGTATTTGTGCAAGTGGGAAATCCATCATCCATGATCATTAGTGTGGAATGACATATATTACATAAATCTGTTTCTGATAGTGAATGGCTGTCTGTATTATTTTGGTCATATATACATTCTACGGTTTTCTTGTCATTCTCAAAAATCTTCCATAGCTTTGCCTTCTGATCGGTAGTTAATATCTTTTTCTTCTTTTTGGTCTTATTCGCCGACACAATAGGTTTTTGCAAATCATGTATTTGTTGGATTTGAGATTCTTGATTGACAGTATATTTCTCTTCCTGGTCTTGTTCCTGTACTAACATCATTTATATTTATTTGTATCCTTGATAGACATGAAATTTATGATTTAAACACAATCAATTTTTCGAAAATCATATTATATGTATGAAGACTACGAAGATATATCATACATCGAAGTGCTAATTCGCGACGAGTCATAAAATATAAGTATATATAAATAATACATATTATGTTTAATAATTTATTAAAAACAGCGACAAGTACATTATCTTCTGCCAACAAAATACAAAATTTAGTAAATAATGAGGCAGCGGTAGGTAATGATACTTCTAAGGAGGAGAATACTTCTAAGGAAACCTCTGCGTCTTCATCTACAGAAGAAAATCCATGCAAACCGAAAGAACTTACCACAGAAGAAAAAAAGGATCAAGCCCGAGAAGCATACAGAAAAATTATTATGGAACAAAAAGATAGTATTATAGCTGAATTCAACAAAGCACTTCAGACTTACTTGGATTCACATTTAAAAGAGGTGGATAATAATAAGCTGAAAGAGTTTATCGAAGATACACTTTTTTCACAAATGAGATATTTTTTTCATAATGTGAATAAATCATATGTTCAATATACGATCCTGAGAAAGATATTTTCGAAAAACAAAGACAGAATTATGACTGCTATAAGCTTTAGTATTTTGTTTGCCCCAAATAAGTATTATATAAGAAATATAGGAGAACATGCAAATGCTATTTTACAAGAATTCAAAAATCAACTGGACATAATGGACGTTAATATTGTAAATCCAAAATACACGCCACCGCCTCCATCATTTACAGGAGGATCAAATGATGCTGATAAGATCAGTGAAATTGCGAATTGGTTTCCGATCCAATTAGATAAAAATGAGGTTAGTAGTGATATTGCCTATATTGTGAAAGAATCCTTTCAAGAAATTATGAATGAGGATCGAATGCTTGCTAAGACCATAAATGACTTTTTGATCAAAGATATTTTCCCAATCGTTAAGAAACAAATGGAAAATTATATTGGAAATAATGATGTTCGTGTAGATATTGCAATCTTGCGTGCATATGTAGATTTTTATGATACCGAAAATATTATATTCAAATCTATCTATAATGCACTTTATTATAATAATCTATCTCCCGAAACTGTTTATAATAATATAATGGAACTTACATTGAAAGATGATGTTCGTCATGCCCAAATGGGTGGGAAACCCCGGACTCGTCGCCGCCGTATTAACCGAGCTTCAAAAACTCGTCAAAAAAAATCTATAAAGTCAAAGTAAAGTATATTTAGACTACACGTTGCATTTCATAGAATGATAGCTTATAATATATATCAATATATTATAAAAATGGATGAAAATTTATGGCTGTTCCAACACATAGAAAATGAGCATGGAAACTATGTTCGTCAAAAAATAAATGAGGAGATTGAAAATGTGGAAAAAGCTATTCGTATAATTAATGAAAATATTCGTATATTGAATAATAATCTAAGACAAAATCTCACTCCTGAACAAAAAAAACAGTTTATCGAAAATTTGCAAAAGCATTACATGTTAGAAGATGAATTTAATAAAAAGCGTAAAAATTTATCGAGGGACAAATACAATATATATATTTGTTGTTCTCCCGAAGTGCGCACATTTTTATTAGGAATGGGATCGAAATTGAAACACGCAATGCCAAAAATTGAGTTAGATGATATCTATATTGCTCTTATATTAGTAGCATATTCATTGTTAGGAGAGCAATACTATGATATGATAAAAATTCGCGATATGACAAAAGATACCGAAAATGTTTTTTTGGGAATAACCTCGGGAGATATTATGTATAATGACGAAAATTTGTCTTCTGAAATACGACAATTTTTTATTTTAGGCAATCGAAATAGAGACAATAGTGATACTGATACTGATGAAGATATGAATCGATTGGATATAATACATTCGATAAACCTTTTGCTGAATGATTCCGATTCTGATAATTACAAAACTCCACCAGATACTTCGCCAAAGAAATTAAATAGTCCGAGTCCAGTGAAACGAAAAACACGGACCCCGTCATCCTCGCCAATAACACGTAAAAGACAACGAACCCATTCAGGAGGAAAAAAGAAGCTTCGTCGGACAAAAAGACAGATTTGAACAGGAAAATAATAATACATAATACGTATTATTATTTATATAGATGGGTATATTTCCGATCCTCCTCCAATAGATTACACATACATTGCTAGAAAACTCTGGTTTTGATATTCATCGCTCTTGATCAATATATCCACATGTTTTCGAAGAACGGTGAATGGAAACTCCACATCCATTTGCATATGTTGTTTCAACAACGGATTATTCGGTTTCATAAGTCGGAACAAATTCAGTTTCGTGTATATGATCTCTAGACAGCGTTTCAAGTTTCGCACACCCTCCTCGGATTTTGTGAATTTGGTACTTGATACAATATACTGTATTGTATCGTCCGGCAAAATGATATCCTCCGATTTAAATCCGACTTGCTCACAAATCTTCGGCAACAAATAGTTCTTTGTAATAACCGTTTTTTCCTTGGATTCATACCCCTTGGTTTGAATACGGTACATACGGTCGCGGAGAATGGGATTCACCAAATTCTCGTCGTTATAACTGAAAATAAAGAGACACTTACTCAAATCAAAATCGATCTCCGAAAAATACTTGTCGTGAAATTGACTGTTTTGAGACGTATCCGTTAAATGGGTAAGAATACCCACGATCTCCTGACCCTTTGGTGTATCGCTGATCTTATCCAACTCATCGAAATAAATAACCGGATTCATACACTTACTATCAATCAGAATTTGCACGATCTTACCCCACGTACTTCCCTCATAAGTATAGGAATGTCCCTCCAAAAAACTGCTATCACTTGCACCTCCGAGCGCAATAAACGCGAACTCGCGACCAAGAATCTTGCTAATACCCTCTTTCACAAGTGTCGTCTTACCTGTTCCCATTGCACCCTTGATTGCAATCGCAGTGCCGAGCGCCGACGGATTTGCGATCCATTGACCTAGCATTTGCATAATTTGCAACTTGGCATCATCGAGTCCAAATACACAATCATCGAGTGTTTTTTTGGCTCCCTCCAAAAACTCACTACACTTATCAATGCCATCATGAATATTAATGGATAGATTCTTGTATGTTCCAAACGGAATTTTCATAAAGGTATCAACCCAGTTTTTCACCTTGTGATATTCCGGATCCCCAGGTTCCATGTTTCGCAGCATATTCAGTTTATGCATCGCGACTGCCTTAAATTTCGCAGGAATTTTCGACTGAAGAAGGGAAAGACGGTACGGCTTCTCAATATTGATATGTTGATTGATTTCTTTCAGGTCTTTCATGATTTTCAGCTGCTCTTTATTTGAGAGTTTCTTTTTGAAATAATCGATCTCATTCGTTCGTTTCTTGTCGGGACGAGTCATTTCATAGTACATCTTTGTATTTTCGGACCTCGCATTCTTGATTAATTTACGAATTGACATATTACATTCTTTAATCGCGTTTCTGAGAATCTTACTTTTCGTGTTTTTCTGTAGTTTCTCATTTAGGTGTTTCTTAAGATCTAAGAGCTCCAAATACTCCTTTTCAATGTCGGTTGGCTCTTTCTCTGTATTCGTATCCGCCTCTTTTTTTGCAGAAACATCCTTATTCTTCTTATTCTTATTCTTTTTCTTCTTTTCGTTCTTGGATCCATCGGTGGAGTCTTTTGTCTCGTCGGGTATCAATACCTCTTGATAATTCTCCTTCATGAATGTTTTTTCTACATCACTTCCGCATTCATCTTCATTATCATCGCTTTCGTCTTCTGCATTAAACTCATCCTCAGCATCCATACCGCCGATACCACCACCACCAATGGTCAAAAATATATTCAGTTTCTGATTATCAATGTCTTCATCATCGTAGTCGGGATCGGCCTCGTCATCATCGTCATCCGATGAGGTTTGTGATTCAAACTCATCTCCACTTTCTTCGATTTCAAAATCATCAGATTCTTCTTCCTCGGATTCATCATCAGATTCTTCACTGGATGATATATGCTTTTTACTCTTCTTGGATTTCTTTGAGTGTTTCTTGGATGATTTTGATTTCGACTTTTTACTCTTTCGACGCGATACTCTACGTTTGTTTCTTTCCTTTTCATAACTGATATCTGTTGATGTATTTTCAGAATCATTTGTACTACTGCTGCTAGTACTTGAGACTGTATTGCGTTTTTTAGAGTTCTTAGTTTTATTTACACTCTTTTTTAATTTATCAGACATGTATTTGGATGGAAACATCTTAGCAATTTGTTTTCTTATTTCATTTTCAGAAAGAGCTCCTTCTTTTCCAGAATCATTCTTATCTACAAAATCGCTTTCATAGCTATCATTATCTGTTTCACTATCACTATTAATTACATACTTACGATTTCGTCTGTCTTTTCTAGGAGAAACATATTCACTGCTTTCTGACGTATCCTGACTTTCATCTACAGTAGTATATTCCGTATCACTTTCAGTACTATCGCTTTCACTACTGCTACTACTAGATGGATCTGGGCATTTCTTTCGTCTTAGTAATGCTCTTTTAGATTTAGCATCATACTTCGGAGACATGATAGATAGGTTAGATGGTTAATATCTATAATATAGAATGGATATATGTTTTTCTACAATTGTGTTTATATCCTTTTTTAGATTCGGGGATGTTTAAGATAGAAGAATCAACCTTTTCTAATATTGGACAAAGAAAATAACAAATACCATTACTCAAAAAATTGAATTAAACGATAAAAAATATGCATCTATCATATATCGTGATCTATTTAATTATTTATAATGTCCAGACAACAATCTTCCAAAATGAATGCGTCGAAAATTGTAGGTATTCAGTTTAGTATGCTTTCCCCCGAAGAAATTCGACGAAATTCCGTGGTAGAGATTACGTCCAGAGATACTTATATTAATAACAAACCTGTGCCCGGTGGTCTATTTGACCCCCGTATGGGTGTATTGGAACCAGGTATGATTTGTCCTACGGACGGTCTAACCTATATTGATACACCTGGCTACTTTGGACATGTAGAACTTGCTCGACCTGTGTTCTTTATTCAGCATCTCAAAGAAATCATGAAAGTCTGCAAATGCGTCTGCTACAAATGCAGCAAGCTTCTTATTAATAAAAATCAGCATAAACATGTACTTAGTTATCCACAGGAGCAGCGATGGGAATACGTTTATAATTTGGCGGCCAAGGTGAAACGATGTGGCGATGAAAGTGAGGATGGCTGTGGTTGCCAACAACCTACCAAAATCAAGTTGGAAGATATGGCGAAAATTTATGCAATCTGGGAGAAAATAACTGTATCATCAACCGGTGCCGGATCAGACAAGTCGGAGACTGCCAATAAACTCAAGATTCGCCTAACTCCGGAACTTGTGTTGAAGATATTCAAGCGAATCTCCGACGAAGATGTAAATTTCATGGGATTTAATCCGGTATGGTCTCGTCCTGAATGGATGATTTGCCAGGTGCTTCCGATTGCGCCTCCCGCGGTGCGTCCGTCAGTTAAACATGATGCCCAGCAGCGCAGTGAGGATGATCTAACTCAGATCTATTTCAACATTATCAAGACAAACAAAGAGCTCATGAATAAGATTCGTGAAAATGCACAGACAATTGCGATTGAGGGCTTATCCACGATGCTTCAATACTATGTCGCGATGATTGTGAATAATAAGGTGAAGGGATCGGACCCCATGGCGCAACGTTCTGGACGTCCCTTTCAATGTATTATGGGACGCCTGAATAGCAAAAACGGTCGTATTCGTGGTAATCTCATGGGAAAGCGCGTCGATTTTAGTGCGCGTTCTGTCATTACCGGCGATCCGAGTTTGTCGATTCGAGAGCTTGGTGTTCCCATGAAGATTGCCATGAACATTACCAAACCTGTAATGGTGAATGATCGTAATCGCGATTTCTTGTTGAAGCTTGTCCAGAATGGCCCCGATACTCATCCTGGTGCAAAGATTTTGGAACGCAAAAATGGCGAAAACATCTCGCTCCGCTATGTCGATCGCAACTCGATTGTTCTTGAAAATGGAGATGTGGTACATAGACACATGATGAATGGAGATGCAGTGTTGTTTAATCGACAACCCAGTTTGCATAGACCTTCGATGATGTGCCATATAGTTAGAATTATGCCACGTGGCGATTCGTTTCGCTTGAACGTTGCTGTAACAAGACCATACAATGCTGATTTCGATAAACTCTCTGTCGAAAACAGGAAGCGTTAAAAGCGTGATACTTCCTAGTAGTAGGGGAACCGAACCAATGGTTCCCCTACTGCAAAACACCTTGTTGTTCGGGAAACCCCTTAGAGACTCAAACTACCACCTCATAATGGAAACATTTTGAGGGAACTCGGTTAATAGCCGAACCCAATGGTAATAATGTTTGAGGATTGGGTAATCCGCAGTGCTACCTCCTAAGTCCGAATATCCATATACGTGGATAACGGCAGGATATGGAGGGCATTCAGAGACTGAACGGGTGTTGGTAAGCTATGAAGGATTAGCCATCCGGAGCTTGCTTAAGATACAGTCCGACCCTACGGGAAACCGCTGGGACATCGTCGGGAGACGAAATGAATATGCATATGCCACAGAATGTGTTGGCAGAAACAGAATTGAAGAATTTGGCGGCGATCCCCTACCAGATCATTAGTCCTGCCGGTAATGCACCTATTATCGGTATCTATCAGGATTCCATGTTGGGATCCTACCGCTTTACGCGACCGGATGTGAAGATCAGTCATAAACACGCAATGAATCTGCTCATGTCATATAAACACGTGAATGTCGATAAGCTCAATGAGAAGAAAGGTGAGCTTACCAGTTTCGACATTATGTCGCAGATCATGCCACCTCTAACCATGAAATACAAGACAAAACTGTATGAGGAAGGCGAGGATTATGCAAGTTCCAACAATGTGTTAGAAATCCGGAACGGTGAATACATTCGCGGCCAGCTTGAGAAGTCGGCAATTGGCAGCAGTACAAAGGGTCTTCTGCATCGCGTGTATAATGATTTTGGGGCCATGGCCGGATCGAATTTCATAGACGATCTTCAAAACATTATTACCGAGTACATGAAAACGAGTTCGTTTAGTGTAGGTATCAGCGACTTGATTGCCGATCGCGCAACAAACGAAAAGATTATCCAGACGATTACCGACAAAAAAATGGAGGTGCAAAAAGTTATTGATCAGCTGCACCTCGGTATTTTCAAAAACATTACGGCTGCGAATGATAAGACTGAGTTCGAGATGCGCGTGAATAACTTGCTGAATAAGGCGAATGAAGAGGCCGGTAAAATCGGTCGTAAGAGTCTCAGCAAGAACAATCGTTTCCTCATGATTGTGAATTCCGGATCCAAAGGCTCACTCATCAACATATCCCAAATGATCTCATGTCTTGGACAACAAAACGTGGATGGTAAGCGAATTCCATACGGGTTCGACAGTCGCACGCTTCCCCATTACTCGAAGTTCGATGACTCGCCTGCAGCGCGTGGATTTGTAGAGAGTTCTTATATTTCGGGATTAACGGCTCCTGAACTGTTCTTCCATGCAATGGGTGGTCGTATTGGTCTCATTGATACAGCGGTGAAGACCGCACAGACTGGTTATATTCAGCGTCGGTTGGTGAAAGGTCTTGAGGATCTTAAGGTCGAGTATGATATGACGGTTAGAAATAGCAAGGGAAAGATTGTGCAGTTTGCATATGGAGATGATGGATTCGATACTATCAAGGTGGAAAACCAGACAATTCCGTTGGTAGAGATGAGTATTGAAGACATATATATGCATTATGAGATCATTGGCTTGAATGATTATGACAATAATTTGCTGGAAATATATACCAAGGATGTTATTACGAATATGAAGCGCGAGAGGAACGAGAGTAAGGCAAAGTGCGCAAAGTATATTTCAGATATGATCTATGCCCGCGATAATATTGTGAAAAAGATATTCAAAAATAAAAATGACAGTTCCATCAAAATGCCTGTTTCATTCCAAAATATCATTATCAATATCCAGGGACAGCTTGGATTGAATGCAAATTCGGTAGTAGATATTACGCCATTGGCTGCATTTAAGATGATTGAGGAGTATTATGAGAAAATTAAACAGGTGCATTACGTGCAACCAACTCGTTTGTTTGAAATCATGTACAAATTCTATCTGACGCCTCGGGATTTACTGGTGAATAAGCGTTTCCACAGAAAGGGTCTCCAGTTATTGCTTGAAACCATTTTGTTGAGATATAAACAGGCGATTGTTCATCCGGGTGAAATGGTGGGCGTGGTTGCGGCGCAATCGATTGGAGAACCTACTACACAGCTTACATTGAATACTTTCCATTTAAGTGGTGTTGCATCCAAATCGAATGTTACTCGTGGTGTTCCTCGTATTGAGGAGATTCTTCGTTTAACCAAGAATCCCAAGAACCCATCCTTAACTGTGCATCTGAAATCGTTAGATGAACAGGAACAAGAAAAGGCGGTGAAGTTTGCAAATATGATGGAACATACAAAGCTGGTTGATTTGGTAAAAAGCGTACAAATATGTTTCGATCCCTATGAAAAGACGACAGTTATTGAGGAAGACAAGCTCCTCTTGGAGCAATTCTATGAATTCGAGAATATGATTTCTGAATGTGCAGGACACAAACAGAGTGGTCAGACAAAATCCAAGTGGATTATTCGTATGGAGGTGGATCCCGAGGTCCTTTTGGACAAGAATATTACCATGGACGATATTCATTTCGCAATCAAAAATAGTACTTATGGCGACGATATTGACTGCGTGTATTCTGACTATAATATGGATAAACTGGTATTCCGTATTCGCACACGCGGAAGCATCTTTGATAAAAAGAAATCACAGGCGACCGATGAGATCTACTTGCTCAAGAATTTCCAAGATTCCATGCTGAACAATATTGTATTGCGCGGCGTGAATGGGATAACGAATGTTCTTCCTCGCAAATTGCAAAACACCACGATTCTCGAGGATGGAAAGTTCCAGCGAAAGGATACCTGGGTGCTTGATACGACGGGAACCAATCTATTGGATACTCTTGCACTCGATTTCATTGATAGCAACCGCACATACTGTAATGATATCAAAGAAATATTCGATGTTATGGGAATTGAGGCAGCGCGCCAAATTATATACAATGAGTTGTCGGAAGTGATGGAGTTTGCAGACGTGTATGTGAATTATCATCACCTTAGTCTGTTGTGCGATCGTATGACATCAACCCAACACATGGTATCCATCTTCCGGTCGGGCATTCTTAATGATGATATTGGTCCCATTAGCAAATCAACCTTTGAGGTTCATACAGAGGTATTGCTGAGTGCGGCTCGACATGGTGAGTTTGATCATATGCGTGGCGTATCCGCAGCTGTAATGACTGGACAGTTCGGATACTATGGAACGAATGCATTCAATGTCGTATTAGATATGAATGAGATGACGAAATTATCTGCGGTATCCTCGAAGCCTGTGGATAAGAATGCGGATATACAAAAAATGTTTGGGCTGGAGGTTCAATCTGGAGACAAATGTTCCAAATCTGAAATTGAAATCAAGAATAATATTGAATATATCAAAAATAAGGAAATGACTGTGTGCGACGATGACTATAACATGGGTCTATAATTATCCAATAAATAATACCAATATACATATTATCCATTGTATATTATGATAAACATACATCATATATCATATAATATATTATATAATATATCCATCATCTTTTTTATGTATTATCGTTCAACCTTTACGATGTTGCCAAGTCGTTTGGTGAATAAAAACCGTTCGTGATACATTGTTTTACGTTTCAAATTGCAACTTAAACAGGAGATTTCCACATTCTCCTTATTATGACCGTAATGATTATCAATACGTTCCAAAGACCACTGTTTCGGATTTCGAACCTCCTCATACAAAACAAACATATCTTCTGTACAATAATAACATTTTAAATTGGATGATACTAATAATTCCAATACATAATCCGTATCTACAAATTCTTCGGGAGAAAATAGATTCTTTTCCAGATCCTGGCACTTGTATCCGTGAATCTTTTTATTGATCTCTTGTAGCATCCATGTACATTCTCTTTTTAATGAACTATTCTGATAATTCTGTATTTCCAACAATACGCGATATTGTTCATCGTGAGAAAGATATAGTTGCATGGTCTCCCACTTTTTTAATTGAGTAATGGCGCGTTTTTTACGCTCTTTGGTGATAGGTTCATCCCTTTCATCATATTGATCTTCCCCTTCCTCATCATCTTCTTTCTTTTTCCTGGATTTTTTCGGCTGGAGAGATGCTTCTGGTAAAAAGATTTTCTTTATTCCACTACATCCATTTTCTTCATTCATTTCACATACAGATACATATATATACCTATACCGGAGGATTTATGTATTTGATAATGATATTTATTATATAGAGTTGATTTTCATAGGTTAATTCAGGATAGGAAGGTAAAAAAACACCATAATTAAATATATCTATGTCCGGATATTTATAACTCAACCCTTTCAAATGACTGTGTCTCCTTAAATCGTAAAAAAAAGGACGAACACTAATTCCGTTTGTTGTCATGTAATTATCCAGATCCTCATAATCAATATCTTTGATAATGATACAATACATCCATTTGGATACATGGGTGTTCTCCTCTTGTTCAATTTCGATAAGTCGGTTATTAAAATTCGATTTGTTTTCACGGATGATGTTTTTATAATTATGAAAAATCTGCGCCTTTTTACGTAAAATGAAGTCGATATCATTCAGTTGCTCATATAAAAATGCCGCTTGGATATTCGTCATTCGGTAATTATGGCCAATAACATCGTGTATGTATCGCTGATTGGTCATTCCATGGCTGTACAATTTCAAAATGTAATTATAGAGTTCGGTATCGTTTGTTAGAAAAGCTCCTCCTTCACCAGTCGTTATTGTTTTATTTCCGTAAAAGGATAGGGCGCTACATAAACTAAGGGTCCCGCTATACTTTCCTTCGTATTTGCCGAAAATACCTTCACAATTATCTTCCACAAAGATTAAATCGGGTCTCAAACGTTGAAGTCTGGGTACATTAACGATGTTTCCTAAGTTATGAACAATAAGGACTCCTGAATTGGGTTCAAGTGATTTTATGTATTCTTCGGAAGTATCTATGTTTAAGGTCCTTTCGTTTATTTTCATAACCTCAATTTGGGAGGGATCATAAATGTTTATTGCACAATTAATCGGCGCAATAAAAACATTGTTGGGTACATATAGTTTATGAATATTTGGGTATTTAAACTTCAATGCATATAGAAGACATTGTGTAGCCGAGGTCCCATTATTCATTAAAATACAGTATTTTGTTCCCATGAAATTCTTTAATTTGTTGGAAGCATTTTCAACATACACGCCATGGTTGCTTATCCATTCGTCGTCAATTGCTTTGATTGCCAAAGTCTTATATTTTGATAAATAAGGTTTATACACAGGTATCATATATGAATACAAACCTACCCAATATAATATTTATACATTTTCATATAAATATTATTTATGATATCCACCCATCTGCGCATGGAAATACATAAGATATATCAAGATAATAAGGTATTCCTTGAAGACTTTTTAAGGGAGAAAATCCCCCCACAATTCCGATATTTTGAGAAACGTAGCATAGATGTTATTGCAAACCATAAACTAACCGTTGTGGGTACTATAGAAACGGGAGCTCGCAGTATATCTTACGGCCATATTGATTATGATCTTACCAACAATACGAATTGGGTCGGCGTGTGCGTATTAGAAGAATATCAAGGACATGGATATGGGAAACAGATGTTCCAGTATTTGATGGATCATATACAAAAACATAATATTGAAAATGTGAAATTAACGGTGGATGTCGATAATTGGCGTGCTTTAAATATGTATTTGAGATCTGGCTTTAAAATTATTGACACGGATACCACTCATCGACAGTATTATACTATGAAACTTATCAAGTCTCCATTATTAGAAGTATCCTTGGGAGAAGCCATGGACAAACTAACTATATTGGATATTAAAAAGCAAAAAATAAAGGACGATCGATTGCAATTTGTGGAGAAAGAGTACAATATGTTGTTTAATGAACTAGAACACTACATTGTTGAACACAAATATTATTACACTATTTTGCTTTCTATTAACAAAATTATTTGGGAGATGCAAGATGAATTCAGGTATTCCAATAATAACGACTACAAAAATGAATTATGTTTGAAAATTATTGATGAAAACGACAGGCGATTTCGTGTGAAACGAAAAATAAACAATCTGTGTCATTCTGAATTGAAGGAACAGAAGGGATACAATCCCAAGAAAGCGTTCGTATTAACACATTTGGGTCTGGGAGATAATATTACAAGTATAGGCGCCGTCCGATATCTTTCTACACAATATGATGAGGTGTATGTGGTATGCAAAACCAAATACAGACATAACGTCGAAATGTTTTATCGAGATGATCCCGATATTAAAGTTGTGCCGTTTGATAATGATGAATATATAAGCCCAAATTTCGGGTGCAGCAAAGCCCGATTTTTAGAAATAACACAAGGCATGGATACTTATTTGTGCGGGTATCACTTATTTGATAAACCAATGGCCCCCACAGATATGTTGCCTTTTAATTTTTACAAGGATCTGAATATCAATCCACAATACTTTTGGACCTATTATCACTTGAACAATCAGTGTGCAGAATCAAAGGAGCTGTATAGTATGGTGAAGGATTATGAGATTGTGTTTGTTCATAATCAAGCAAGCACGGGACTTATCTTTGATGATAAGGAGATATTGGCCAAGTTGAATATAGGTCCTACAGATACGAATAATACTAATACTAGTAAAAGGATTGTTATTAACCCGGACAAGAATATATACAATAGAGAAACCGATCCTGAATTACATAGAATTGCCGAACAATTTGTATATAAACCACTGCTTCATTACATGGATATTATCATTCATTCGAAATATTTGGTTCTTGCAGATAGTTGTTTCTTCTGTTTATCCCTGAACCTGCCCATTCAAACGGATCATTGCTATTATATTTCGCGGGACCGTGATTATCAATATTTTTATAATGCGAATGTTGGATTTGACCCGAGCTCGGGTAAAAAAGTATTTACACGGCTATTATAAGAAGAGTCGAGCATTGTTTTCATTTTATAAATACAGTCTTATTATGTATTTATAAAATACCTTTTTTATCATTTATCCGTTGATCCTTTGGTTGATTTTTTATCCTTTGGTTGATGTTTTATCCTTTGGTTAATTTTATTTGTTCATTTATTTCATCTATAGCAATTTCTACACCCGTTTTTTTATCTTCCAAATACTCTGTATCATAATCACGGAAAATATCTTCCCAAGTATCAGAACCGTGATAATTATATATCAAGCCAAATATATGAGTTTCTTTGCTAGATATTATCAAATATATATCCAACAATTTTTTCTTTTCTTCTAAACTCCAATCATCGAAAGAGGTGTCATCTTCTAGTTTGGTTAATTTGTCTATTATATTTTCCATTATGTAATATATATAATAGACAAAATATACAAATAGAACATTCAATACGAAATAGTGTAAAGTATTCTCCGCATGTCATTTATATAGTTCCAATAAACATCCAACCCAGAGAATCACACACCTTTTTCCATATCATGTCTTGCTCCAATTGTTTGGTCCGGTCTTTTAATAGCGGAATATACGGGAGATACTGGGTCTGGCCAAGTAAAACGCACAATTGATACAAGGTATAGGTATAGTTGAAAAAGTTGGTTCGATTGGGAGGACAGTGAATGGCCCATGGTTTCTGGATCTCAATGAATAAAACACATAAGGTTTCATGTAATTCTTCGCTCATAATGGGAGGTTTGATTCCAAATATAGAATTAATATATTGGATGTGTTCAAAATATTTGTTGAGTCCCAGCTTGCGAAGAATTTCGCGCATCTTGTCATAATCGATGACCGACATATCCACAATACGTTCTTTCTTAATGCGATTGCGAATGGCCTCGATAACCTCGGGAGGTATTTGGGTAGTCTCTTTCGCTTGAAACTGGGAGAGAATCTCCTTGAAGTGATTTAATCGGATGTATGCGGTATAAGATACTTCGATAGGTGGTTCCTTACTTGCAGGTTTCGAACTATCTACAATATAGGTTATAAATTTTCCACATTGTGGATTATTGCAAATAAGGATACCTTCTTCATCCTGGGGTATCATTTCTCCCTCATTACATGATTCACATATATCGGAGGGGACAATATAATCTTGTATATTTGCAATATCGTTGCGCATGTTTTTCCAATAATTCTGATACGCGTTGCGATAACTTTCCTTCACCGGTTGGATTTCATTTTCGGAGGGATCTTTGATTTTGAAAAAAGAGTTTAATTTATTCACATTCTGATTATTCGCCCCACTCGATATCTTTTTCATGTCTTCAAAATATTGGAATACATATTTTGAATTATTCAATAAATACTTTTTCCTTTCATTTTTCAATCGTTTTATATTGGCATTAATCGTTTGGATACTATCTTTTGCATCCATATATTTTTCGATCTGAGATTCTTCCTTCCATTTTTTCATAGAAACCTTTAATTCGTCTCGTTCATGCATAAGTTGAGGAATTGTACTTGTTTCTATTTCATGGAATTGGTCTAACATCTCCCTGTGTTTTTCATCGATCGTATTTGTTATTGCGTTGGCTTTTGTTGTATTTAGATTCGGATTTGTAGTTATTGTTATATTGGCAGTATTGGCAGTATTATTGGTGTTGGTATTATTGTTTGTATTGGTTGTTTCAGGTATTGTATGTTTGGGTAAAAGTCTTTTATTTGAATCTGTATTTTTTTTGTTCATGAAGTAAAACACAAAAAATAACCGTTATTTCTTTATGGAAATGATATATTACTTTTTATATGTATTTTATCTCCCAATGTGTAAAATGAAAAAAAACAATTGATTTTATTTCTATGAATATAAACAACAATATCAATCACACATACGAAAATATATTACGAATAACTTCAATCGGGATATTTCGATTTCTATTTCCATAATGTAATTGATACAAAACTAACCGTTTTCTTTCCCACATCTCATTTGCAAAAGATCGAATAACACCATATATAAGTCCATATGTATTTTTACTTTTTCTGGTAAGCATAGGCAGAATGCGATTAGATGTAGTAGCGTTTGCAACAGATTCCAAAATCTCCCCACTATTCTTAATAACAGTATATTTATAGGGGTTTCTCTTGCAGCACATTTCAATAAACACGTTAATTGAGTTGCTTTTATCACATGCGCATATAAACATTTTGTCATAAGAATCAATATTTTCAGTAATATGAGTCATCCTTTGAAATAGAATCATATAACTCGCCGCAATATCCATATGTTTTTCGCGCAAAACCTTACAGGCATCCCATGTACTCATATTCATCCAATTCATTGTAGCTGGATACATATCAAATAACAGGTTTGCGATTTCAATACGAGCAAGTTCGATCTCCCGTGTAGCGTATCTACAAAAATCTTTCCAAAAAGAATAGGCAATATAAGATTGTATATAATCTCCCCGAACATCTGCGGAAATGCGCGTTTCCTGTAATAATTTATTCAAAAGAGGCAATCTCCCGTATATGCAAGCTTGTCTGAATATACGCGGATACATGTGAATGTCATCATCGGTATAAGTATGTATATGATCAAAGAGTATTTCGATAATAGGATATACGAAAGATGCGTACTTATATGCAAGATCACAAATGATACTATTATAGATAGATGGATATAATCTCCCAAGGTCCTTGTATGGAATATTCTTTTTTGCGAGTTCTTCCATGATAGATATGTCATTGCAATCGCAACTACATATACGTTTTAGGTCTTTGAGGTGGGAATACATAACATAATTATTTTCGATTTCTTCATCTAACATTGTGTTTCTTATGACAGTCCGTATATTTATTATTGACAGGGTTGTTGTTTTCTATTCAATTTTATCATATCACACAAAAAATTGAATATATAGCATAGAACATAGCGTAGCACATAGAGCATCACAATATAATGGCTGGTTTAACAATTGCATTTATTTGTCGCGGAGACGATCATTCAACTATGATCAACTATAATAAATTTGGACACAAATATTGGGACGATACGCCTACCAATAGCTCCCAAATCGGATATTATTTTGCGTACTATTTTCGACAAAAGCATGTGTATATTCACAAAATCATAGATATATTACAACCAAATGAGCGTCCTGCAGATATGATTTGGGGATCAGATCGTCAAATTCTGTGTTTAAGTGCAGTCATCAAAGAATTTTCATGGGACGAATGGATACATGGTATTGGGTTAGGAGCACCTTATACTCCGACCTACCGAATGTGTCAGACAAGTTCTTGGTCATCTAGTCATATAACTGCGAAATACCCACAATTTCATTTTGCGGATTTTTGTTCTAAGATGGAAGTTGAAAATAAATATTCAAGAGATTTACAAAGACGTACTGAATTGATTGCATTAAGAAACACTATTCAAGAAAAGATACATGATCTTGTTAAGGAAAAAGAAACATTAGATGCAGAAATAAGATCCATATTTAGTGTCGAATTATAATAGAAGCCATATATATAATAATATATATGAAATATCTTGGAGGGAAACATGGTATAGGTAAATTATTGGCAGAATATATGAATGAAAAGTGTCCTCCAGATACAGTGAAAGGATATATGGAACCCTTTTGCGGTTCTCTTGGCGTATTTAAACACATGACAGACAAGGATTATTCAAAATACATTGCCTCTGATTTTCATCCTGATCTTATCCAAATGTGGAAGGAGATTCAAAGCGACAAATTAAAAATACCTAATCAAATAAGTGAGAGAAAATACAATGAACTGAAAACTGCAGAATCTCCCAATGCAATGAAGGCAGTCGCCGGATTCGGCCTTAGTTTTGGGGGAAAATTTTTTGCAGGCTATTCTCCCAAATGGGCGGGAAATAGCGGTCGCAACTTTTTGCAGGAATTTAAACATTCCATCGAAAAGATTGCCCCAACAATACAAAAGCGCAATGTGCATTTTTACAATAAATCCTATGATGACTATAACCCGTCAAATATGTTAATTTATTGTGATCCTCCCTATAAATCGACGGAAGGATATTCTACTGGAGAATTCGACAGCGATGCATTTTGGGAAACCATGCGTAAATGGAGCAAAAAGAATTGCGTGTTTATATCCGAGGAATCCGCTCCTCCCGATTTTGTCGTTGTCTGGAAAAAACAAAAAAGAAGAACACTCGATAAAGTACATCGATTTTATAGGTATGAAAAATTATATCAGTATAAAGGTGGTCCGTACTATAAACAAAACAAAACAAAAAGAAAAAAACAAAATGACAACAGAACAATACGACGCACACGCCGATTGTAATGTCGCTTTTTTTGTTTTTTCTTAGTAGTTTATTTTTTCTTTTCTTAGTAGTTTATATGTTTTTTCTTAGTTTAATTAGCGTCTTAGTTTCTTTTTGTAGTGTATTATAATTGATAATGAATACAGAATCATAATCAATATTACTCAGACATGTTTCGATCTAATTCCTATATTTCGACGTAATGCTGCATTTTTTAGCTGATGATTTGTTGGCAACGGACCGTATAATTCCGAATCCCAATCATAATATGTGTTTGAACCGTCTTCTAGTACAAACCACTTACCTTTGCATCGGCGTCTTTCAGCAGCCATTTCCCGCGTAGAGACTTTCCAGTCGAACCGATGATTCACTGTAGCTAATTCCTTGTTGTAAAATATCCATGGGGCAATCTCAGTACGATCCATTCGCTTTCCATACTTGAACCAGTGCTGCTGCGAAGATGGAGAGGTTTCGTACATAAACCCGCGAATAGCGGCATCGATATCGTAATAACGATCGACTGGCTCCAACGTGTATGGATTAATTTCACCGTTTAGTTCTATATATTTCCGGACCAGTTGTTTCGGAGTAAAACCATCGGGACATTCACGCTGTAAAGCCTTTGCTGTTCGAATCATCTTGCGGATCGATTTCTCTTTATTCTGAATCCTTCTTGTCTGGAGTTGTTCTCGTTGTTGGCGTCGGCTTTCTCGTTCTTCTCGGCGGCTTTCTCGTTCTTCTCGGCGGCGCTGGCGTTCCTCTCGTTCGCGTATTCTTTCAGCTCTAGCCATAAACATTAATGCTGACAGTTCGTGATGTCTTTGAATCGAACGCGACGCCATATTATAAACGTAATATGGATGATTGACTGCAGGTTAGAGACCGGTTGTTATTGTTGGTTTGTTTGTTGAAGCACCTAATAATGGAAAACGTATTTCAATTTTTTATGGATCCTCTTGATCTATGCTTTCAAAATGTTTATTTAGTTTTGCATAACTGGCTGGATTCTTTGATTTACATATTTTATGTGTATTTGACATATAACATCCATCAGGTTTGGCACAAACCATCAAACATTCATCCATTTGTTTAATCCATCTTATAAATTTTTCATTGATTATTTTGTTATCATCTGTTTTGATATAAGAATTTACGTTTTTATTTTGCATTTCAGAATGAATACCAGTAATCCAGTTTTATATTTATATTATTTGTATTATTTCATAAAGACCAAAATATGTTATTATACTAACTATTACAATAATATATGAAATGAATTAAAAATGTGTCAATACAAATAGAAACCGACAAATATTTTCATATACCATGTCTGTTCAAAATCAGAATGAAGAAGAAATGTTCGTTTTAAAAAGAAACGGAACTGTTGAAATTGTATCGTTCGACAAGATTCTGAATCGTATTAAAAACATTGGACATGAAGTGAATCTCAAAATTAATTACACGACACTTGCAATGAAAGTTATTGACCAGCTCTATAATAAAATCTCGACCACGAAAATTGATGAGCTCTCCGCCCAGCAGTGCGCATCCATGGCGTCTATTCACCATGATTATAATGTATTGGCTGGTCGAATTATTGTTTCTAATCATCATAAAAATACGAGCGCATCATTCAGTTCTGTCATGGAAGAACTCTATAATTGTAAAGATAAACATGGAAATCATTCGCCTCTTGTAAGCAGTGATCTTATTTATATTACTAGAACCAATGCCGAATTCTTGGACGCATTATGCGATTATTCGCGAGACTACCTCATCGACTATTTCGGCTTCAAAACCCTGGAACGCGCATACCTGATGAAGATAAATGGTAAAACGTTGGAACGTCCTCAACACATGTTTCTTAGAGTCTCTATTGGTATTCACGGATCCAACATGGATAAAGTAGTCGAAACTTACCAATACATGTCCCAGAAATATTTCACACACGCGACGCCTACCCTGTTTAACGCCGGCACGCCGCATCCCCAGTTGTCCTCGTGTTATTTGCTTGCTATGGAAAGCGACAGTATTGAAGGCATTTATAATACGCTCAAAGATTGCGCGATGATTTCTAAGTGGGCGGGCGGAATCGGTCTCCATATCCATAATATTCGGGCAACGGGAAGTAATATTCGCAAAACCAATGGCACCTCGAACGGTATTGTTCCGATGCTTCGCGTGTTCAATAATACCGCCAAATACGTGGATCAGGGCGGCGGTCGTCGAAATGGTTCCTTTGCGATTTATTTGGAGCCATGGCATGCGGATGTAGAGGCATTTCTTCAGATGCGAAAGAATCATGGAGATGAGGAAATGAAGGCACGTGATTTATTTTATGCGCTTTGGATGCCTGATCTCTTTATGCAACGTGTGAAAGCTGGTGGTAAATGGACGCTTATGTGTCCCGACGAATGTCCTGGACTGGCAGATGTATATGGGGATGCCTTTGTTTCTCTATACGAGTCTTATGAGAATGCTGGAAAGGGACGTAAAACAATGAATGCACGTGATCTCTGGTTTCAGATCCTCGATTCTCAGATGGAGACGGGAACCCCCTATATTGTGTATAAAGATGCGTCGAATAAAAAGTCGAATCAACAAAATGTCGGGACGATTAAGTCGTCAAACTTGTGTAGCGAAATCATTGAATACAGTGATGAAAATGAAACTGCGGTATGTAATCTGGCTAGTATCGCGCTCCCCATGTTTGTGGATAAGACGACAAACCCACCCTCGTTCGATTACGAGAATCTGCATAAAATTACACGTATTGTCGCTTATAATTTGAATCGCATCATCGATGTGAATTTCTACCCTACAGAGAAAACGCGCCGAAGCAATATGCGTCATCGCCCTATCGGAATCGGAGTTCAGGGTCTTGCTGACGTGTTCATGATGATGAATCTTCCCTTTGGATCAGAGAAATCGAAGGAGATCAATAAACATATATTTGAGACGATTTATCATGCAGCGGTCGAGGAATCATGTAGTATTGCGGAAAAAGAGTGTCCCTATTCCACCTTTGATGGATCGCCTGCAAGCAAGGGTCTCCTTCAATTTGATTTGTGGGGAATCAATCATAATAATGATCGATATAACTGGACTGAATTGAAGGAGCGCGTCGTGAAACATGGACTGCGAAACTCGCTGCTTCTTGCGCCCATGCCGACCGCATCTACCTCGCAGATACTCGGATTCAACGAGTGTATTGAGCCGATTACGAGCAATATATACAGTCGTCGTACCTTAGCGGGCGAGTTTATTATTTCAAACAAGTATTTGATGAACGATTTGATGAAACTGGATATGTGGAACGAAAAGGTGAAGAATAATATCATTGCAAATAATGGTAGCATTCAGCAGATTGAGTCGATTCCTGCTGAAATCAGGGAGAAATACAGGACGGTATGGGAGATGCCTATGCGCGATCTGATTGATATGGCGGCGGACCGTGGCATTTACATTTGTCAGAGCCAGAGCTTGAATTTGTGGCAGCAGGAACCAAATTACAATACACTAACATCAATGCATTTCTATGCATGGTCGAAGGGACTGAAGACGGGTATTTATTATCTGAGGCGTCGTGGAAGACATCAAGCGCAGCAATTCACGATTGAGCCTGAGAAGAAGGCGACCGAAACGACGACCAGCCAAGAACAGGAAGATGAAATATGTGTATCATGTTCTGCTTAGATGAAGAAACAGAAAGAAATAATAATAATTGGATAGAATAAGAATAAAGATTTTCTCAATCATATATTATATTATATTATATGTCCTTTTTCTGCTTTTCAAAACGATCTTGTCTTTTCGACAAAAGATATATTCAGGGATATCGATCTCGATGGATTGATACTATAAGAGATTATTCTCCCTAAGCCGATTCATTTTTATTACTATAAATCCATGTATAGTAATAACACAAATAAAAACATTAATACAATAATTTATTTTTATATAATTTTAACTATATAAAAAATGAGCGTTTTAAATGAGAAAAGGTGTAAACACATAAAGATATTTGATATATTCTTATTAAATGGAATTATTACAAAATACACTTGTTATTAATTTAGAGAGCCGACATGACCGGCTACAACACGTAATGGCAGAACTGCAAAAAATCGGGGTTCGTGGGCAACGATACAATGCAAACAAGACTGTAAATGGTGCTGTAGGTTGTACGATCAGCCACATTAAATGCCTGGAGACTGCAAAGGCAAATGATTGGAAACACGTATTCATTTGCGAGGATGATATTACGTTTTTGGAACCCGATGTATTTATGAAAAATCTCACCCGATTTTACGAAGCCGATTATGATTGGGATGTAGTTATTGTCGGAGGAAATAATGCATTGCCTTATAGAAAGGCTAGCGATTTTTGTATCCAAGTTCATAATTGTCAGACGACCACTGGATATATTGTGCAAAATCATTACTATGATGTTCTTATTAATAACTTCAAAGAGAGTCTAAGAAACCTATTGAAAACACCGGAAAAGAAGAATGTATATGCAATAGACATTTATTGGAAACAGCTGCAAAACCGGGATCGATGGTATATGATTATTCCTCCTACGGTTATACAATGTGCTGGGTACAGCGATATTGAACAACGGGTTGTGAATTATGAGAATATGATGACAGATCTAGATAAAGAGTGGTTTTTCCAATATCAGAGACAACAAATGATTCTTCAACAGCAGCAACAACAGCAGCAACAACATTATCATTCTCAACAACGGAAAACTTCGAAATCTAAACCTGATCCTAAGGTTTCTATAAATCCAATGGTTTTTTCATTGGCAAAATAGTTGGCATATATACCCATACATCCATATTTTTGAATAAACAGTATTCAAAAATATTTTTCATTTTTTATATGTAGCGTAACACGTTCTCAGATATTTCATGTGCATAATAGATGCATACTACAAAATCTCGTCATCCACGTGATTACTTCATTGTATTCGATTTCGGATATCGATCTATCCGCGAAAGCCTTTCTTGAAGCCCTTGGGAACAATCTGCTGTTGGCTCTTTGTTCCCGTGCGTCAGGGCTTGATGCGTTTCTTATGACCAAACTCCTTCTGATTTTTGGCTATAACAACATCGTTCGTAGTATAATTTTTATTTTGATTGGTACTATTCTTTTGACAGTATTGCATAAAACTATTTGTACCGTCTTCTTCGATGAAAAAATCCTCAAGGGAAGCCTTTTTTGCAGACATATTATATTATATATAATATATTGTATCTATATATTTTACATGGATTACTTCAATAATAAAAAGGATGAAATGGCGTCATTCGTTTTCTTTGCATATTCATCGGTTTTTGCAGTAAGTCTATACATTTTTTCTTGAAGACGTTGATTTTGAGTGCGGGTTTGTTCTTCCAATATTTTTTCGGCGCGGGCTCGTTCTAATGGAGTAAGATCTGCGGTATCGCGCGATCGTGTAAAATCATCCACAGACGAATATTTACGCACGTTCTCATAGTCGCGTTCGCTTACAGAAAACACGGTTTGGTCTTTATGCACCTTACGTATGTCGTCGAATTTCAATTTGCTGAACATATCAGATGTTAAATATTCGTTCGAGTAGTCGTCGATTTCTTCATAGTAATTGGTCCCTGCATTACTCGATATGTGGGAAACGCCGCCATATTTCACCATTGCGTTGGTTTGCTGGACATGCTTCACCTTTTCGATTGCGGCGCCCATATTCGATTTTGTTATTTTTTCGGAAATATCATATACAGGATCATCTTTGGAAAACCATTCATTGCGATTCGGATCAATTCTTCGGTCCATTGTTTGTTCAAATGCTTGATTAAACCGACTTTGGAATTCGTTTGTATCCATTTTATCAATCGCATGCTTCATTTGTCTCGAAATCGATTCATCATTCCTGTCATTCACTTGATATGTGCATTTTTCGGGAATAACCTGATTCTGTTTGTTGTTATTTTTACAGTATTCGATAACAATATCAAATGCTTTCTTGTAAAATAAAAAGTATTCTGGAGGAAGCTTTGATTTATCTGGATGTGCCATAAGCACTTTCTTTTTTGCGCGTTTCAAATCATCGTCAGTAATAGTATAATCTAATTCAAATAGATTTAATATTTCTTTAAATGAATATTGATAAACATCCAATACATGCGTCATTTCTCTATAAGATAGAATATCATTTGTCTTAGGCTAAATCAACGTATTTTCTATTTTACATAATAGCATAATATACAATACAAAAATCGACATAAAAACAAATGCAAAATGGATTTATCGTTAAAACTTGAACAAATATCCATTTCAATAGATAGAATGTCTTATTATATTCCAAATAGCGCAAATACACAAAATGAGCTGTTAATGCAGAATCTAACCACCTTTTACAAGGATAGTTCTAATTTGAACAAGATGATGAGAATTATCAACGGAGAATCCAGAATATCTCTTCGCATTGTCGATTGGTTTGTTACTAATTATGCAAAAAAGTACTATACGGTGTATGATATTCATGTACCGCTTATTCATCCAAGAACATCTGCGGATGGCACGGTTGAATACACAGAGGTCCAGCGATTTAAAGTATATAATGACTATAAGCTGAAACTGAAGTCGTATTCAAAAAAGCGATTTGATCCCTTTTGCAGGTGGGAGCGAATTAATATTCCGTATGATAACAATACAGATATGGAGACCACGATTGGTCAGCTGAACTTCTTTAAATGGGCAATCGAGAATAATATTATTGACTATATTGAAGAACATCGCGAGGAGATTGAACGAGACATGAACGAGCGAAATAGTACTTCGATCCGAAAACGAAGTTCTGCTGATGATAATACTGCGACATCATCTGCCGCGAAAACGCGCAAGAAACGCGAGGAGCTCTCTATTTCGGCATGTAAATGTATTAAGAAAGAAACGGTAAAAATTGTTGTTAAATTTAATTAATTCTAAGTAAGGTGCAAATAAATATAGATATAGATATAGATATAGATATAATAATATGGAGATGTTGAATCTTTTCAAAAAGTACAAAACCTTGGTGGAAAGCGCATTTAAAAATGCGGAAAATGGCTTGTCTAAAATCACGCCAAAAATTATTTTGATGGATGGTATGAGCGGAACCAAAACCAGACATTTTTACAATAATTTATTAAACACGGATGATGCAAGATATCTCGAAATTGGAACTTGGAAAGGGAGTTCCGTTTGTTCTGCAATGTGTGGAAATCAAGCAAATGTCGTGTGTATAGATAATTGGAGTGAATTCGGAGGTCCAAAAGATGAGTTTGTTCGAAATTTCAATAATTTCACGGGTATGAATAACGCGTTTTTTATAGAACATGATTGTTTCACACTAGATATAAATATATTACCCAAGTTCAATATTTATATGTATGATGGAAATCATTTAAATGAGTCTCACTATAAAGCGCTTTTGCATTATTATAATCGTCTCGATGACATATTTATTTTCATAGTCGACGATTGGAATTTCGAAGAAGTTAGAGATGGAACACGTCGTTCTATTGAAACTCTAAAATTATATGTTTTATACGAAAAAGAGATTCGTATGACTCACGATAATAGTCATACGCCACTTGATATTGCTAGGGAAACGTGGTGGAATGGTATTTATGTTGCTATTTTACATAAATCGAAAGATATACATACCAATCATTAAAGATATATCGAACATCGAAGAGCTCAAAAAGTATGTACATATATTGCGAACAATGGTTAGTAAAAATGATTGTTAAGTTTAATGAATGGATTATTCTAAGGTATTTTTGTGAAAGTAGGGAGATTTATAGGTCCCAAATACTTTATCCCATAAGGAAAATCTCTTTGAATAATTACAGTGTATTAGCGAATGATGCAAATCGTGGCATTCGGTATATAAATCAATATGGAATAGTTTGGGTAGCCATATACATTGGGTGAAAGAACATGTCAGATATATTTTTCTCCCAATATGACCACTAATTTCAATAAACATCTTGTATATAATTATCAAATGAAACTGCATATAAGATACTGGTTTTACCATCTGCATTATTTGCAATGTTAAAAGTGTTGGAATCGAGTTTGTTATAACTAAATCTAGGGGGTCTTGATAGAATGATATGATTGCAGTGGGAGATTTGAACTTATGGTGCAACTTATGTGAATATTTATACAAATATTTGCTATGTAATAGACGATGTGTCATATAGTGAAATAGATCAAAAATAACTTCAAATACAAACGATATCGGTATAAAGTACAATAGTTCAATAGAGTAATAGCTATTACTATCTAGTAATATATGGGTTTTCACAATGAGGTGTGTTGCAGTTTCAATGGCTGTCGTTTTTGCAACATAATAATCGAATTCATGGGGATATTCTTCTATTGGAGCATTTTCAATATCATACGATATGGGACGTTTATTACGCGTTCCGTAATCAATCCAATTTAATAATAAATAGTTCC
>Ga0194133_10001824_pt1 | contig 35224 bp, 29 predicted proteins | sample TA2KigOf40mmetaG_FD_155448 | JGI IMG/M metagenome (GOLD analysis project Ga0194133, IMG submission 155448) | Freshwater microbial communities from Lake Tanganyika, Tanzania - TA2015055 Kigoma Offshore 40m | ecosystem: Environmental > Aquatic > Freshwater > Lake | place: Tanzania: Lake...
GGCATATCAAAAGTTATTTTATAATACTGATAATCGTACACAATGGAATCGTTTAATTAATGCGAATTTAAGTGTAACAGGAGGAAGAGTATGTGTAACTGCGTCAGTTGACCCTTGTGATGAGCAAGGCAGAGCTAATCCTATAGAGTTAACACCCGCATATTCAGGTACTGTCAAAACTAATGAAGCTTATCGTCATCAATTTCAATTAAGAAAGAACGATCAAGCAATAGCATCTCAAAATCCAATCTACATCGCTCGTGTTTCACGTTTCGGCAAGAGTCTTTCAGATAATCATAATCAACAAATTGTATCTAAATTATCAATGCATTCATTTACCGGCAATTTTGCTGCTGCTATACCCGGTGATAATAGTTTATATGCTCAAGGTAATGTTCTTACTGGTTTAAATCTTACAGGTAATATTCGAATGCCAGATGTTGTTGTATTTAACAGTAACTTTACTACAGGTAATTTATTCAATAATGATCCTACAAAGAAAGATGGTGAATTTAATGGTAATGCTACAAATAACTTAGCTGGATTACTTAATAATAATAGATACATGAGAATAACAAAAAATGTTAATGGAAATGTTACTGATTATGTAAAAGGCGGATCCTCATTTTCCGACGCAGTCTCTGGTGATATACTACCTGGTGCTCAATTTACTAAAGGTGACCGTTTTGGATTAGTACAAGCTAATGTTGCACTTGACCAAGGATATATGTTACTTGACCGTATTGCCTTTAGAACAGCTGACCCCGCATTTGTAAAATCTTCACGTGTGTTTTCAGCTGCTAACTCGATGGACACTACTGATTTTACAGATTTCGATAATCAAACCTTAAAACAAAACTATACAAATTTATGGTTTCAATCTAATATGCTTACAACTCAAACAGCTTCAAGAGAAATCTCTTCTAAATATCTTGTTATTAAAGGTGTTAATATTGTTGGAAACAATTGGCAAACGGTTTCTCTTATGACCCCAGAATCAATGAGAATGCCTACTGTTAGTGGAAATCCTAATTTACTATATTTACAACAAGGTAATTTAGTTAACCTTTATCTAAGAAGAGGTCAATTATCAATTGATAACTATACATATGTAAATAATAAAACTTTAACTGGTGTTAAATATATTTCATCTGTTCCAAATTTTGTTCAAAATATAACATTACCCGCTGGAAGAGTTGTTTTAAGTTCAAACGTTTTATTGAATTCAGGTAACTTAGCATCACCTAGTAATAATATGAATGCTTTAAATATTCCTTTGTTACCTGGTGCTACCAGCCAATTAACTGGTAATGTAATTAATAACTTTAACTTCGTATTTTCTGGTAATTCAAATGTTAATGATCGTGTTCAACTTAATTCTAATATTGTTTGCCCTACTAACTTTGCTAATTCATTTATTGCTAACTGCTGGAATTACGGCACTGCTGGTCAAAATATTTTTGGTCAACCTGCTTTTAGAGGCGCAGATATTAATAGTAATGTCTCTATTCTTTATGGCAACTTTCCTTCACCAGTCACGGTTGATGGTGTAACTACTCAAGTTCAAACACTAAGTTTGAACAGCGAAATGTCTAAATATAATGTACAATATGAAGTTCAATTTCCTCGCTCAACTGGTAGAACAAACGCAGATAGCACCATAAATCAATCTAATTTTGTATTCTATGCTAATGTAAATTTGGCGGGCAATAAACCATCATCTGATTTAACAAACAACAATCAAGTTGAAACTACAGTATTAAATGATAATAAAAATATTAATGGTATGCACTTATCTGATGTAGCTTATTCTGAATATACTTTCTCAAGCCAATCTTATAAATTTACTGATGTAGGTAGTGTTTTACCATTACAAAAAGGAGTAAATGCAAACGTGATTACAGTTTTACCTTCTGCTCAAACTAATCAAAACAGTGGTACTGCTACTGCTCAAGCAGAAAAATCTAATCAAGATAGTTTTATCAACATTATTACTGATTATTTAAGTTTCCAACAAATATCTGCTAATAGTACCGATGTTCATTTTGTAACTTGTTCTAATTTTAATTACCGTTATAGTGTTTCTGGTGTAACAATACCCGGTGAAGCATATTTTAATAATTCATTAATGGTTAATGGTAATACATTTAGTCCTGATACATTATTTTCAACTGCTACTATCAGTCCAGTATTAAGTGGAAGTGTAACAGCTTCTGTTGCTTCTTGTTATGTATATGAAAATGTTGATTCAACTACACCCAGTGAACAATTATTTCCTTTCACTGTTCCTAATTCAGATAATTCACTTGTAGCTGGCACACCCCCCACAACCCCCAATAATTTATTCCCCGGTTTTCAATGGAAAGCTGTAAGTGGTGGTTATTCTTATTTTCAAAATAAAACAAGTAATGAAGTAAATTTTGTTTTACCTAACAACGCATCTATTGATCAAAATTTAGCTATAACAATTAATTCTGTGGATACAACTAATCAAACAATGAAAGTAGGTTTATCATATGGTTCAACAATTGTTGTTCCTAAAACAATAAGAATAGTTCCTATACAACACGGTAGAGATTCCAGTGGTAATGTAAAATATGCTACTCCAATTGTTTGTGGTGTTCAAGGTGAACCTAATACTTATGTTATAGTTATGGTTGAATGTGCTAATAATGCTGGAGGTTTAAATTTACAACTATCTAATTCATTACCAGCATCAATAAATGTTAATGTAATTCGAAAATCAGCTACTGGTCTCAATCAAGTTTCTTGTGATGCTGCTTTACGTGTATTTGCCCCTGATGGAACTACTCAACGTAACATCGCTGATAATTTTACATTTAGATCACCTCTTTCAATGTTTAATTTTGCACCAGCTACACAATCTACTAATTTAACCGCATCTTTATCATTAAATGTATTTTCGGCCCCTCCTAATAGTGCAATCATTTCAATATGTTATGTTCAAAATATTGTAAATAGAGTTTTAGCTTTTAATCGCACTGATTATATATTAAATGGTCAATTCTCAGGATATAACGCTTTACCTATAACTCAATCTTCTACTAATTTTGCCTTTTCAAATACTAATAATGAATTAACCGCTGTAGCGGATTCACATAACGCTAATAATCCATTAGTAAATGCCTTATCAACTCGTTTTTACATTGAAAGTATGAACAGCGGTATATGGATAGATATTCGCAATGATGCTATACAACAAGCTAATAATATGGGTGTACTAAGAGTAGATCGCTCTGTAGAATGGACTCTAACCCGAAGATGGAATGGAAATACTGAAAATGTAGGTCGTGGGTTATTATCTAAGAATTCGGCTAATGCTGCAACATATACGAATAATTATTTGATATACGAAAACTTAGTTGGTTTACAAGGTGGTTCTGGTTATGTACACACTGTTGCTGCTAACCTTAATGATTTATCTTCTCGTTTATTATTACAATCTATACAAACTAGCCCGCTTATTACAAATGGCAGTAATAACTTAAATAATTGGTTAATCAATACACGTAGTGACCAAATCAATATAATGTTAATCCAGGCAAATCCCTCGTCTAATTTACCTATTAGTAATACTCCCGTTAAACAAGCAAGTGTCTCTCTAGCAGCAAGTGGTGCCTCTATAGATTTAGGTTCATTATTTGTTGACTCTACTTTAAGCGCTAAATATTCAGGTTCTCTTGGTCTCATATTTATATCTTCTATACGTGGTTTTGGTTTTAATGCTACTGCTGCTGGTGGAAATGTTAGCAAAATAAACTCTATGTTTTCATATAATATTCAACCTGATTGTTATTCTTTAGTTCATCTACCCAAGGTTCCCTCTTCAGGTGGTGTTCAAGGCGAAGTTTTAACACAATGGAATGTATTATTTTCAGAAGAAACTGCTGTTAATTCTAATCAAAATGATGTTGCGAGAAATTCATCCAATATAAACTTAACATTTGATAATGCATCTCTTGCCTATCAATATTTGGATACAACTAGTCCCACATTAAGCACTAATGCGTTTGTTCAAATAGGTTATTATACACATAATGGATATGGTCAAGTTCAATATTACATTAAGGATTTTACTTCAAATTATGAAACACAATTATCCAGTGAATCAATTACTGATAATAGCAGTGATGTTACTCCTTTTGGAAACTCTGAATTAAGTAGCTTCCAAGTTAATAATGTTTCATCTACAGAAACTCCTACAAATACTGTAAATATTCTTTTTGACCCAACACTAGCATCTGGAGCGGGTAAATATTATTTTAATCTTGATCAATTAGTTAGACCAGCAAATCCAAGTGACCGTGTTTATTTCCGCGGCACAACTAAAGATAGTTTACCAACACAATTAAATAATAAAACTACTTTACTATTGTATACAGGCTTAAAACCTCTTGTTTTAAGTGTTCTACAAGTTGGCAATGGTTCTGATAGTAGTAGTAATACTTTACGTAATGTAATAAGAGGTGCTAGCACATTTAAGTGGAATTATGCCAATATTAATAACGGTAATGATGTTAACATTTTTACCAATTTAACTTCAGCTGTAAAAACAGATATTAATACAGATAATGTTGTCAGACAATTTTACCAAGTTGTGTTAACTAACAGTTCCGCTGCTGATGCTGATAATTCATTTTTATTCCGTGCTAATAAAGTTTCCCCTACCGCTGCATGGTTATCACCATTTAATGCTAGTGATCAACCTAATCTAAACTTTTTTGGCACTTATGTAAATGCTAGCAATTTACTCAATAGTTTACGTTTAAGAGTGACTCGTGCCAGTGGATTAAACACTGTCTTCAATTTAAAGTCAACAATGCGCTCACCTATAGAAAATCCTCAAAAGAGTGATGATGATATTATTTTAGGTGCTGTTTCTAATAACACATTTATCAATTCAGCGGGGCAGTTGTTATTAAACAGTGGTTCAGCAGCATTCACTATTTCATCAGTCAATAATCCTCAAGATTGGGGCGATATGTTCACTGTATCTATTCAAGGTGAATTAGCTAATTATTCTTCCGGTGATGGAGCAGGTTTTAACATCACTATCAACCCTTCTACTCTTACTCTATACAGTGCTCTTGATACTAATAATAATGGTGAAATAGATACCAATATACCTACTAATGTAGATAATGCTGTTAATGGTGTAGCTTCTACCTTTGGTTTGAATAGTATGTTTTCTGAACTTAACTTTAAATTGCCATTTACACCTTCTCAATACTTAAAACCTAATGAAGTATCTAGTACTACCCTTTCACGTCAATTTATACGCGTTCCCGGAGCTCCATTTGATATTTTGTTAAATAATTTATTTGCTGTAGGTTATAACTTAGATTGCTTCTTTACTATCCGCAATAATATTGCCGCGGAATTCGATGTTATATCTATAGATACTAAAGCAGTTACCAATCCTGACGGAAGTGAAGTCTCTAATCTTGTAGTAAATGCTGCTACTGCTCCTCTTGTTGTATCTAATCCTAATGAATGGGCACGCAGTTTAATAACAGGCAATGGCGTTGATCAAAATCAATTTGGAAATTATGGCACTCCCAGTGGTTTAACATTTAAACTTAGGAATAGCACCAAGAATGTTGTAGTAAATGATATTGTTCGTCTCTATGTTGATAACACTATAGCTAATAACAGTCTTGAATGGAATGTTAGTGTTGCTGGAAATACTGCTAAAACTTATCAATTATATTCATATGACCAAAATAGATATGCTGCTCTTCTTGATGAACAGCTTGCTATTAGAAACAGGTTTGTTAATGAAAATTAGACTTCTATAATTTAAATATTTTTTTATAGTATAGAATTCTAGATATATAAAAAATTGATACGATAATAAGTTATACTCACATAATAATAAGTAAATGTGTGGAATTTTTGCGTTTTTATCTAAAAGATTACAAATATTCGAATTACAAAAAAATCTTTTAAAAAAAACATGCGAGTTAACAAAACATCGAGGTCCGGATAATACGAAATACATTGATTTAAATGAAAATAAATTATTATTTGGATTTCATAGATTAGCAATTAATGATATAACACCCGCCGGTGATCAACCACTAAGCCTGGACGATACATATTATCTTATATGTAATGGAGAAATATACAATCACAAGGACCTTGAGAAAAAATATAACATTATAACAAAAGGACACAGTGATTGTGAAATAATATTACATTTATATAAAATGTTAGGTATTGAACAAACATTAAAAGAAATTAGTGGATATTTTGCTTTTTGTATTTGGGATAACATAAAAAAATGTTTAATAGTAGCTCGGGATCCAATAGGTGTAAGACAATTATATATAGGAAATGATGAAAACTGTATTTGTATTTGTAGTGAATTAAAGGGTATTCCGGTAGAAATACTAAATGTTCAACAATTTACACCTGGATGTTGGTGGAAAAACGGTGAATATTATAGATATTATGATTATAATTATCCTGAAATTTCACAGAACACCTTATCTTTAGATGAACAATTGATTAAAATACGTGATTTATTTGAAAAAGCTGTTTATAAAAGATTTATGTTTGAAAGACCATTTGGAGTATTTTTAAGCGGAGGATTAGATAGTAGTCTTGTTGCTGCACTTGTAGCCAAACATAATGCTCCCAATCCTATTCATAGTTTTTCAATAGGAATGGATGGTTCTACTGATTTAGCTAAGGCTCGTATTGTTGCTAATCATATTGGTTCAATTCATCATGAAGTTATTGTCACCGAAGAAGATATGTTATCCGCAATACCTGAAGTTGTAAAACAAATTGAAACGTGGGATACTACTACAGTTAGAGCAAGTACGCCTATGTATTTGCTTAGTAAATATATAAAAGAAAATACAGATATTGTTGTTGTATTTAGCGGAGAAGGAAGTGATGAAGCCAGTGGTAGTTATCTTTATTTTCATAAAGCACCAAGTGATAAAGAATTTCAAGATGAATGTGTTAGATTATTGAAAGATTTATGTTATTTTGATTGTTTACGTTGTGATAAATCTACAGCCGGTAATGGTTTAGAAGTTCGGGTGCCATTTTTAGATAAAGAATTTTTAATAGAATATATGCGTATTCCTCCAGAATTAAAAAGACCAAAAGACGGTATGGAAAAATGGTTTATACGTAAAGCATTTGATGGATTAGGTCTTCTTCCGGATGAAATATTATGGCGTAAGAAGGAAGCATTTAGTGATGGTGTAAGTAGTACAGAAAAATCATGGTTTCAGATAATTCAAGATCATGTCAATAGTATTATAAGCGATGATGAATTTCATGAAAAATCTAGTTTAATGAATCCTAAACCACATTTAAAAGAGAGTTATTATTATAGAAAATTATTTGATAGTTTTTATCCTAATCGAGCTAATACTATCCCTTATTATTGGCTTCCACGTTGGTCAGGTGATACTAAAGATCCTAGTGCTCGTGTTTTAACGATATATACTGAATTGGATAAATGTAAACAGTAGTTAATATTTTTTATTTAATTGTAATTATAATATTAGATATACTATTATAACAAATTGATAAAGAGAATAAACTATTAATTTAATATAAATATAGATAATAATGATTTTTTATCATATGAGTATAAATAATTTTAATATAAATACAGACTAAAATTTATTTTCTTTATATGTAATATATAAAAATGGATAAGGAATATTGTGGTTTACGCACATCAAATGTTAAAGCAAGTAGTCGTGGTGGACGCTCTCGTAAGGGTAATCCTCAAAAGCCTAAAAAGGCTCATAGTCGTCGTAGTTGCTATGGAACAAATGATGCATCTTTAAGTAATACCGAAATGTGCCGTCGTAGTAGTGATAGTAAACGATGTGTGAGAAGATCTTCAAGTAGTCATTATGATGCAAAGGCTGATGAACGTCGTGCTAAGTCTCGTGCTAAGAATGCTGCTAAACGCGGTAAACTTTCAGCTTCTTTGAGTCAATCAGGTGGCAAACCTGTTAATGCTGAAGGTGTTAAAGTTCCCTCTATGGAATACTGTAAAGTAAAACCAGATACTCACACTTGTGTTATGACCAATGTTCCAGAAGAACAATCTGATCATTGCCTTCATAATTTAAAGACAAGAAGATGTATTTATTATGATCCAGAACTTGGTGATGATGTTTTTCAAGCCCAACATGCTGCGCGTGAAGCTGCTCGTGCTAGAACAGCAGCAGCAAAACAAGCTAAAAAAGACGCCCGCCCTTAAAAGATTAATATAATTTATTTATATTTATATTAATCTTCATTTAAAACAAAAGCATTATAACTCCATTGTAATAAAGCTTGTCGTTGCTTAGGCCGACAATCTAATTCTGTACAGTTTTTACGAACTTGTCCATAATGGCGTTTAAATGCTTTCCAACGTTTAATTTGAACAATATCTAATTCTGGAATACGACGTCCAATATAGTATCTACAGTACCATTGAAACCAACCTCGATTATCAGGGTCTCCTGGAATTTGTGGTATCCAGCCTTTATTACGCCAAGCACCTAAACTCATTCTACTTTTTATTTCAAAGTAATTACAACTAATATCAGCCCCCTCGGGACTCAATGTATTGGCTTTTATTGCATCTAAAAACCATTCTTTCGGAAATTCTAATACACAATCATTTAGATATTTACCTTCAAATACCCCATAAGCTAACATTTCTCCTGGAGTGAAATATGGATCAAAATCATCATCGGTTATATTACCAATATCTTCATCTAATTTATATTTATATTTACCTTGATCCATTTTATTATTAGCAACAATAACTAATCCTTTATGATATTCCTTTTCTGATTTTGAATAGGTTGTATTTAATAAGTTTACCATATCATCTACCGAGTTAATAGAATAAACTTCATTAATGATTTTTTTAGGAATGGACATTATATTAATAACTAAAGAAATCATTATGGACTTAATCCAGCGGAATAACGATTGTTATTTGAATTAAGATTAATTTTTACAGTTGGCATTGCTGCTTGTAAAGGAGGTAATCCACGTTTTGCTCGGGCTAATTCTATTGATTTATCCCTATATCTATAGATCCAACCAACATTAGGAATCCAGTCTTGAGCTATTCCATTCCAGAATCTACCAACATTCTCAATTTCACGATTTATAATACCAAAACTTGAAACACTATCACGAATACCATTATTAATAATATTTGGGGTAAATTTATTAAAAATATTTCCTGTAAATGTTTCTATATTCATATAGTAATAAAATATTATAACAAATAGTATCAATAAAAATACCAATACTGTTTCCATATATGATTATATAATAAAATACTATGGTCAAAATTTAATTACACCTTAGTATATTATTATAAAAAAGCCATTACTCTAGCTAAATAATCAGAAACTATAAATAATTTCCTTAGATAAAAACTCAATGTCTAATGACATCCTCTTGTTTTTATCCACTAGAGGATGAACAGAAATCTATTCATATTTCTTTATATAGTCTTTTCTTTATATAAAAACAATTCAAAAAAAAAAGAATATAGATTGTTATGAATTATATATTTACTACTGAAAATATATTATTTTATTTGTTTTCATTATTTTTTTGGCCTTTTAGTTTTTATTTTATATCATTGTTCCAACAAAAAGTAGAAATAATTAAAAATTTTACTCACTTATTCCATGCTTTGCTATTTGTAGTTTTATTTAAAACCTTATATTTATACATACATTATGCTATTATTTTATCACTTGGTTTTTATTCAAGTGATATATTTTACATTTTTTATAGTCTAATTGTAAAAAAAGATAAATTTATAAGACATTTTCCTTATTTAATTCATCATTTTATAGCTTTTTATGGACTATATTTAGCACTTAGTAATTATTGTAGAGAACAAATCATTTATTTCTATTATATATTAGAATATTCTAATTTTTTATTGTATACAGGTTATCATATACAAAAGGAATATTCTAATTATAAAAATTTATTATTAGTTAGTCAAGCATTTCAATTTGTTTGGTATACTTATTTTCGTGTTATACGATTTTTAATATATTTATTTCAAATACGTGAAATATTTGTAAATGTTAATATATCAATTCAGATGATAACTATTATTTTATTTGGAATGGGTGCTTATTGGAGTTGGAGTTTATTTCAAAAAAATTTATTATTGTTAAAGATTGAACAAAAATTAGATTAAACCAGCAGGAGCGGCTCCCATATTAGGAAAACCTACAAGATTAGCACCAAGACCAAAACCAGCACCTTGACGAGCAGCATAGCTGATGCTGGGAGCCATTAAATCAAGTATAGCAAAAAGAGAAGCTGCTACTAAGCCAACAAGTAATATTTCTTCCATTTGAAATTTGTTCTTACCAATTAAATACATAGCCACAGCTACACCTAAACCTTCGACTAAGTATTTCATAGCACGTTTCATAACTTCTTGAACATCCATAGAATTTTCCATTATTATTTGAGTTTTATATTTAACCTTGAGAAAAAAAATATGAAATATTATTATTTAATAATAAAAATGTATATAAAGAGATAAATTATAAATATTGATATAATGAGTAATAAAGAAGACTCGGTTGAAGATTTTTTAGATGTTGATCAGCCTATTCCAGGCCAACAATATTGTGTATTATCGTTTATTAGTCCTGAAAAAGTTTTAAAGAAAAAGGAGTCTTATTTTAATAGTGAATTTTTAAAATGGTTATGTGATGAGAGTGAATTTTTAGATAATGTACTTTTAAAGGGGGATAAGACACGTTTAAATTATGAACAAGTGAAAGAGAAATATGATGATTTTATGTTTTTAAATGAAGAACGTTTAGAGACATCTTTTCACGAAATGGAAAACTTTAATACAAGTGTTCGTGGTATTAAAGTTAGAGGAGTTTATTCGACACAAAGAGAGGCAGAGGTTCGGTGTAAAGTTCTACAGCGTTTATATAAACGTGACAATGTATTTCTGGGTCAAGTTGGTTACTGGTTGCCATGGGATCCTAATCCAGACCGAATTGAGAATACTGAATATTTAGAACCTGAATTAAATAATTTAATGAAACAATATAAGGAAAATGCTATTAAGCGTGATATTTACTATCAAGAAAATAAAGATAATATGATAAAAAATTCGGTAAAACAAGCAATGAATAATGATAATAATTTAGATGAAGAAACAAAAAAAAATTTGTTTGAATCGAATGACACATGGTTAAATAAAGATAAAAAAGATTAGATTTTATGTATAGAAATAATATATATGAAATCTATTATAATATTAATTTTTATTATTGGAGTAATTATGGTTTTAGTTGGTTATACTCGTCAATATAGTATTTGTCCTAATCCACGAATAGAATATAGGTATATACCTAGAACTTTTTATGACGAACAATTAAGTAGTGAAAATGTTCTTAAACAATTTAGTAGTATGTTTGAGGATACAAATCCATGGGTCAAGGATAGAAATATTAAACAAACCGAACAATCTGATAAACAAAATTTTTTTAAATTAGTAAATCGAAATTAATGAATTCTATCTAAAAAGTTGCCTCTACAGTATTTACTACAAAATCCTGTAGGATCATCTGATACAATTGAAAATGGTTGATGGCACATTTGACAAAATGCTATTGTAGCAGGTTCATAAGGCGGGGAAAATTCAGTTTTTGAAAAATTATCAATAACTTCTTGACGATGATTATCACACGCCCTAATAAAATTACAATTATTATGATTAAAAAATGGTGTATTACAATTAATAATACCTTGATTATTTGTTAATTGTGTATCACATAAAACACACCTTTTAGAAACCAACCACATAGGATGATCCACACTTTCTGCTTTGGTTTTAGGAATAGTATATGACATGATAACAATGTTTTTTTTCAATTTTAGTCATTGTAAGGATACTTTCAAATTTTTATCTATATCGCTATTAAAATAATATGTTTAATAGTATGATTAATTATATTTTATATTATATATGTCTACAGTTATACCTACTACAGACAATTTAAAAGATAACAATGAATTATCAATTAAATTACCACAATTGCCACCTAACGATAAATTGGAAGAAATATCTGTTTCTATGAATACGATACGTACTGAACATAGTCAAAAAAGTAATTTTAATCTTAAAACCGCTATTCGTAAAATACGAAAACAACGACAATTACATAGAATGTGTGTACAGTATTATGAAAAACAAAATTCACTAATAAATATACCGGCTATTGCTATAAGTGGAGCAGCTACCGTATATTCTTTTGCGTATCCATCAGATAGTCCACCTGAACAAATATTTATAAATAAAATAATAGCGGGAACCTTATCGGCTATTAATACTATTTTATTTAGTGTAAGTGGGTTTTTAAAATTACAAGCCAAATGTGAAAGTCATTTTATAGCAGCTGAAGAATACGATAATTTGTTAACTATGATTAATTTTGAATTAGCATTTCCTAATGAAAATATACAAGATTTTGCCAATAAAATTGAAAAAAAAATATTAGAAATTAAAAAAAGTTGTAGATATTTTCCGCCAGAGCATATTATTAAAAAATATCAGGTTTTAAATCCCAAAAAAAAACAAGATGATGATAGTTTAAGTATTTAATTATCTATTTTTTTTAAAATATCAATAATATCCATATCTTCTTGTAAAAAATTATAATTTTCTTTTTGAATAAATTCAAATTCACTAAATAAAAAATAATCTCTAACTTTAATATCAAAAAACTCATTTACAAGTGTAAATATTGTATTTGTTTTATCATTTCTAATCATAAATCTATAAAATTTATTAGATTTATTATATAAAAAAACATAATCGTATGTATTTCGATCAACGTAATATATATAAATATTTTTAAAATTTAAACGTTCGATCTTTATATTTATCATTTTCGGGTCATAAAGAACAATATAATTATAATTTGAATAATTATTAACTAATGGTAATAAATTAGATATATTTTTACGCATACAAAAATTAGTATAATAAATATATATCATTTATTTTTAGATATATAAAAAATTTGAAATATTTTTTAAAATAAAATTAGATATAAAATAATGCCAATAATTCTTGACGAGCAACAGCAAAAAGCTATAAATATAGTCTTAAAAGGCAAAAATGTATTTTTAACTGGTGGTGGTGGAACGGGTAAATCTTTTGTATTAGAAAATATTATTGATATTTTTAAGGAAAAATATAAAGAAAATCTTAAAGTCAATGTAGGTATTACAAGTACAACTGGGTCAAGTGCTTTATTAATAGGAGGAACAACAATTCATAGTTTTTCAGGTATTGGTGTTACGAGAGAAGATGAAGAACAATATATTCAAAGAATATCTAAAAGACGATATTTAATAAAACGTTTTAAAACTATTAAAACATTAATTATTGATGAAGTGTCTATGCTAACACCAAGAACTTTTCGTATGATATATCGCTTAACACAATTAATCCGTAAAAATAATAGTCCTTTTGGTGGAATACAAGTTATTTTAAGTGGTGATTTTTGTCAATTAGGTCCAATTTTAGAACAACATATTTTACATCATGAATTAGAATATTGTTTTGAAACTCCTGAATGGGAAGCAAGTGATATTGAAATTATTCATTTTAAAACTATTCATAGACAAAGCGATATACAATTTATTGAAACGTTACAAAAAATTAGAATGGGTATATCAGACCAAGATACTACAAGTGTTCTTATTGATCGATTTCGAAAACCACTTAATAATCCATACGGAATTGAACCTGTTCAACTTTTTCCAACTAGAGAAAAGGCGAATGAAATCAATCAGCGTTATTTTAGGCAAATAAATAATGAGAAAGACATTAAATCATATTATTTAACTATATCACTTGAAACACGTGATAATGATAATCCTTTATCAATTGAAGTAAATAAAACCGAAATAGAAAGAAAAATTAAGTCTCAATTACCTATAGATGATACTATTGAATTATGTATTGGTTGTCAAGTTATTTTAGTCGTTAATCTTTCGGTGGATGAAGGTTTAGTAAATGGAAGTAAAGGACGTATAGATAGTTTTAATGAAAATGGCGAGCCAGTAGTTATATTTTCAAATGGTAAAATTAAAAATATAGCTATATATACTTGGCAAATAGATGAAGGTTGCTCAATTGCAAATGCCTCGGGTATACCACTTATTTTAGGATATGGATGTACTATTCACCGTTCTCAAGGAATGTCACTTGATTTAGCAATTGTTGATATTGGTAAAAATGTATTTACTGGAAGTGGTGGTTATGGTCAAATATATGTAGCATTAAGTCGTGTTCGATCCCTTGAAGGACTTTCTATCTTAAATTTTGACCCAACTCGGATTAAATGTCATCCAAAAGTGATTGAATTTTATAGAAATATAGATAATCAAAAGCAAATAATTAAAGTTATATCTACACCATCAGCAAGTACTGAGAGTGATATTAGTTTTGAAAGCCATCCTTATATTATTAAAGTTAATAAAAAATCTATGGTAGAACCAGTCGCTAAAAAAATAAGTAAGGAAAAAGTTCATAAAACAGAAAAACCTGATATTCGAAGTTATTTTACAATATTAAATTGATTTATAAAAACACCAGCCGAGATCACTACATATTTTTTCCCATATAGCATCTTGTTCTTGTAATTTTTCACGTGATTTTAATAGTGGAAAACATGGTAATAATTCATCTAGTTCTAATAATTCACAAAATTTATGTAAAACATAGGTATAAGAGAGAAAATTTTGTCTTTCAGCTGGACAATATTTCATAAATGGGATTTGTATTTCTTTGAACATTACCCTTAAAGTTTCTTCTTGACTTTTAGTAATATTAGGTGGAGGTATTCCATTGATATGATTTATGATATGTGGAATATGCTCATAATATTTATTTAAATCTAATTTTTTTAGAATTTCTCTTATTTTATCAGGTTTTATTGTAGTTAAATCTGATATACGTTCTTTTTTAATTTCTTTTTTTATTTGTTCATATATTTCATCATGTATTTCAGTGCTTTCTTTCCCTTGAAATTGTGATATATGTTCATTAAAATGATTAATACGTTTATAGGCAAAATATGCTATTTCCTTAGGTGGTTCTTTATAACTTGGTTTATCACAATCGATAAATACATAGTCTTGATCTCCGCATTTTTGACATATTAATAATCCTTCAGCATGAACAAATAGTTTTTGTTGATAACACTGTTTACAAACTTCAATATCATCTTCTTTATCCTTATCACTAATATATTTACTATCTACATAGCTCATATATTTATCAAACATTTGTGTCTTTGTCATTCCTTTTTTTTTATTTTCATTATTATTTATAGGAATTGGCTCAGGTAAGGGTTTAGGTTGTTCAATTGAACCTTGTTTAAAAAAATCTAATATAGATTTAGATAATGGATTTTTATTATCTACATCACTAACTTCATTTTGAGTATGAGACTTGTTATAGTAATTAAATAGTATGTGACCTGTATTCACAAAATATTGGGACGGATTATAGGTTTTATTCATTTCTTTTTCTAAATCATCTAATTGACATTTCAATGAAAATTTTTCATCTAATTCTTCATCCTTAATTTGTGTATTAGGTATTAAGGATATTTTGTCATATTTTTTTTTAATGTTTTCATATTTTAATTGATATTCATGGATTGTTTTTTTATGAATTTCAAATGATTTTAATATTTCTTGATGTTTATTATCTATATTCACTGGCTGTAAGTCTTTTTTTTTTGATTTATCCTTATTAAATAATAACATTTTACTTACAATTTTTATATATATTGAATTTATTGATATATTTTTAAATGAAATAATTTTATTTCCTTTCATTTTAAACGAATTCGTCTATTAATCAATAGAAAATAAAATATTATTAAATATACAAATGGTCAATAATGATTTAATAATTGAACTTATTAAGATATCATTTATATATGGAATGATAAGGGACGGTTGGAAATTAAAAATTATTAATAATAATACATTAGAATTTAAAAAAAATAGAGTAGGCAAAGAAAATATAAATTTAACTAAATTAATAAAAAAGCATTTCTACTAGGTAAAAATTATCTGTATATTTTTTTTCTTATCTAATATACAATAATAATGCGTTTTACTAAAATTATTTTCTTGCTTTATAATATAAAAAACACAAAATGGGTGGTGGTCTCATGCAACTTGTCGCTTATGGTGCTCAAGATATATATCTTACGGGCAATCCTCAAATTACCTTCTGGAAAGTTTCTTACAAACGTCACACTAACTTTTCTATGGAAGCTATTGAACAAACCTTTAATGGTGCTGCTGACTGGGGTCGTAAAGTTACCTGCACAATCTCTCGTAATGGTGATTTAATCTATCGTGTATACCTTCAAGCTACTCTTCCTCGCGTAACTGTCTCTGGATTACAACAATTCCGTTGGTTAAACTGGGTTGGTCACATCATGATTCAAAGTGTTGATGTTGAAATAGGTGGTCAACGTATTGATCGTCACTATGGTGATTGGCTCCACATCTGGAATGAACTAACTCAAACTAGTGGTCACGCCGCCGGTTATGCCTCTATGGTCGGAAATCTTCCTCGTCTTGTTCAACCTATTTCCGGAAATGCCAACCCTACTGTAACTGCTCCCTCAAGTGTAAACCTTACTGCTAATCAAATGGCTTTTGGTTCTTGTGATTTACAAAGCTGTATTCCTGAAACCACTCTTTATATTCCTCTTGAATTCTGGTTCTGCCGTAACCCCGGTCTTGCTCTTCCTCTTATTGCTCTTCAATATCACGAAGTTAAGATCAATCTTACCTTTGCTACAGCTAATTCATGCTATTGGTACAATGACAATGGTTCTGGAGCTTCCTTTACTCTTCCTTCCCTCAAATCCGCGTCTATTTATGTTGACTATGTTTATTTAGATACCGATGAACGTCGTAGATTTGCCCAAACTTCTCACGAATACCTTATCGAACAACTCCAATTTACTGGTGCTGAATCAGTTAACTCTTCCTCTAACAAGATTAAACTTAACTTTAATCACCCTGTTAAGGAACTTATTTGGGTTGTTCAACCTGATTCTAACGTTTCTATTCAAGATACTGCTATTGTTGGTGGTCCTCAATGGTTCAACTACACTGATGCCCTTGACTCTACACCTTACACTGGCACTCCCCAAAATCCCTTAGGTGAAGGTCTTACTGGCAACGGATTACTTGATGGCGCTGGTTCTATGACTCAATCTTTGTTTGGATCTACTGCTGGAGTCACACAGATTATGCAAGGTACTGGCTTTGCTGGAACTTTGAATGGTCAACCAGCATCTTTTGTTCAAGACTCTCATCTTCCTGCTGGTGCTCAAGCTGCTAATGTAGCTAATGCTGCTATTGCTACTGCTATGAATATCGGTCTTAGTTCAGCTAACTTTCTTCTTGATCGCGGTCTTAACCCCGTTGCCTCTGCCAAGATACAACTTAACGGTCATGATAGATTTTCTGAACGTGAAGGAAGATACTTCAACCTTGTTCAACCCTACCAACATCACACTAACTGCCCCGCTATCGGTATCAATGTATATTCTTTTGGTCTTAAACCTGAAGAACACCAACCTAGTGGCACATGCAATATGTCTCGTATCGACAATGCTACTCTTCAACTTCAACTTACTGCCCGCACTGTTGTCAATGCTCGTACTGCTCAAGTTCGTGTTTATGCTACAAACTACAACGTCCTTCGTATCATGAGTGGTATGGGTGGTCTTGCCTATTCTAACTAGAGTATTAATAATTAAATATATATTTTTTAATTATTAACACAAAGAATAAATATAATGTATTTAACTAATAATAATTATTTTCGATTCATGTAATATAAAAGAAATGGTTTTATGTAAATGGTTAAATAATACTGGATTAGATGAATTGGAATTAGTTGGTGGAAAAAACGCTAGTCTAGGAGAAATGATTAAAAATCTAACTTGTAGAGATATATTAGTCCCGTTCGGATTTATAGTCACTTCTAAGGCATTTGATTTATATTTGGAATATAATGATTTAAATAACCAGATAGATAATATTATTCAATCAATTAATGTAGATGATTTATATTGTTTAAAAAAAAATGGTAATACAATTCGTAATATGATTATGTCTGGAAAAATGCCTGAATTATTAGAAAATATGATTATTGAATATTATAATAATTTATCATTACAATATTTCGAAGAAAATACTGATGTTGCCGTAAGAAGTTCCGGAACTAGTGAAGATTTACCTGATGCTAGTTTTGCTGGACAACAAGATACATATCTAAATATTAGAGGTATACCATTACTTATACATAAAATAAAATCTTGTTTCGCAAGTCTTTATACTGATCGAGCTATTTCTTATCGTAGAGTTATGAATTTTAATAACACTATAAGACTAAGTGTTTGTATTCAGAAAATGGTAAGAAGTGATATCGGTTCAAGTGGAGTAGCATTTTCACTAGATCCAGATACAGGATTTAGAGATGTTATTATAATTAATGGAAGTTGGGGATTAGGAGAAATGGTAGTATCGGGTCAAGTGAAACCAGATGAATTTATTATCTATAAAAATTTATCTAATTATCCTATAATTGATAAAAATATTGGTGAAAAAAATAATAAAATGATATATCATGATGACCCAGCTGAAAAAACTAAAATAGTTAGCACAAGCTTAAACGAGAAAAATCAGTTTTGTTTAAATGACGATAATATTACATTATTAGCCAAATGGACCCATGAAATTGAGAAGTATTATTCAAGTGTTTATCAACGATGGTGCCCTGTAGATATTGAATGGGCCTTAGATGGTATTACAAATAAATTATATATTGTTCAAGCTAGACCAGAAACAATTCATAGTAGAAAAGCAGATAAAATAGAATCTATTGAATATTTTATAGAACAAACTATAAAGCCAACTATTTTATGTAATGGCATAGCTGTTGGTAATTCAATTTCGGGTGGTAATGTAAAATTAATTACAAGTATAGACTGTTCAGAAAGTTATGAATTTAAAGAAGGTGATGTTTTATTGACAAAATATACCGACCCAACATTTGAACCATTAATGAAAAAAGCAAGTGCTATTATTACAGATACTGGTGGAAGAACAAGTCATGCAGCAATTGTTTCGCGTGAATTAGGGAAAACAGCTATAGTAGGTTGTAATAATGCTACAACTATTTTACAAAATAATCAATATATAACTGCTTGTTGTTCTGAGGGAGATATTGGTTATGTTTATGATGGATATTTAAAATATAATGTGAAAAAAACAGATTTTACTACTTTACCCAAATTAGATAATATTCATAGTAAATTAATGTTAAATATAGGGAATCCAAATAATGTATTTAAATTTTATAATTATCCTATTGAAGGCGTTGGTTTAGCACGTGAAGAATTTATAATAGCAAACTCAATAGGCATACATCCTCTTGCTATACTCCATCCAGAAAAAACAAGTCAAGATATAAAGAATATTATAGATATAAAATCACGTGGATATAATACACCTCTTGATTTTTATGTAAAAAAATTAGCCTATGGTATTGCTAAAATAGGTGCTACATTTTATCCTAAACCTGTTATTGTTAGATTTTCTGATTTTAAATCAAACGAGTATAGGGATTTATTAGGAGGAGATCTATTTGAGCCAAATGAAGAAAATCCCATGATAGGTTTTAGAGGTTGTTCAAGATATTATAGTGATTTTTTTAAACCAGCATTCAAATTAGAATGTATGGCTATTCAATATGTGAGAGAAATATTAAAATTAGATAATGTTATTGTAATGCTTCCATTCTGTCGAACAATTGATGAATGTAAGCTTACTATAGAAACAATGAAACAATTTGGTTTAGAACGACACAAAAATGGATTAAAAATATATTTAATGTGTGAAATACCATCAAATGCTTTACTAGCTGATGATTTTTGTCAATATGTAGATGGATTTTCTATAGGGTCTAATGATTTAACACAATTATGTCTAGGTATAGATAGAGATGCCGGACATCTATCATATATTGGTAATGAAATGAATTCTGCTGTAAAAAAATTAATACAAATGGCTATTAAAAGTTGTAAAAGAAATAATATTAAAATTGGTATTTGTGGACAAGGACCTAGTGATATATTTGAATTTGCTGATTTTTTAGTGAAAGAAGAAATTGATACAATATCACTTGTACCAGATAGTATAATTAAAACACATATGAATTTGTCTAAATTATAAATTAAATTTTATTATTTTTATTTTAGGTGAATGAATATGATGGACAGCTGATAAACTATAAATAATATATTTCTCACCATTATTATATTTTTCCTTACTTACTAAATTATACCCAAAAAATCGTAAAAATTGTCGTATAATAGTAATACATTTATTTTCATCTATATGATCTAAATATAATTTAGCTTTACATGGATAATAATATTCGCGTAAATCAGTTTCAATCAGTTTCATTTTACTGATGGTTCCTATTGATATAAGGTCTTTTTTTCTAAAACTAAATTCTTCTTTAAATTCATCTATGCCCAGTGTATTTAATATCTTTAATAGGATATTATTATCTGGAGATTTTTTAAATAATTGGGTCATTTTATTTAGGTATATTATATCTAAATGTTATTTCTTATTGAAGAGATAATAAATTTTTTATATTATCAATAATATTATTTTCTAAACGTGGTAAAACAGCATAACAATCATGAAAGTATCTTTTATATAGTGTTTTTAATTTAAAAGATGTTGGAAATAAATACCAAAAATATCGATGACTTATAATTGGACGCATATTTTTAGGAATACATTTAATACTACTTTTAGGAATAGCTAACATAAGCTGATAAATTGTCCATAGTTCATTATCTACATTTTCAATTAACCATTCTTTTTTATAATATTTATCCTTAACATTTCCAACATAACACAAAAGATCTTTAATACTGGGGGTAATAGCATATTTATAATACCATTGATTACTAGGACACCCTTTTATATAATATTGTAAAATCCATGATAAACCTTCCATAAAATTTTCACACATACCATTTATCATATATTTATCTGGATCACAATCAAGCCAATACCTATAGAAACGTTCTTGCCAACCTCTTTGTCCTATTTGTACACTATCTTTTTCAGCTATCATCGTTGGATAAAAATTTAATAAAGCTGTTCGTCTCTCATAATTATTAAATTTAGGATTTAAATAAGGTTTAAATCTACGATGATCATTGAACATTTCTGTTAATATTTTATCTTCAACCTTAGATAATCCATTCAAAATATATTGAAAAAAATCCATTCGTATTTGTAAATCTTTATTTACTAAATGACATTTGATTTTATTAAATCCATTGATATATAATTCATTTAATAGTTCAAATCCACCTTGTTGTATTTTTAATATGAATAAATTAGGAAGAAAATCATTTCCTAATAAATAAGTTAAAAATACGTAATCTATCAGCAAACGTTCTTTATTATCCATTCCATCTTGCCAATATTCACTGATAATACTTTCACGCATAATTGAAACATCCATATATAAATAATCTGTCGGTGTTTCTGGTTCAAATGGAAAATAACTTGTTTCACGATATAAATATGTCATATTATAACCACGTAATAAATTTAAAATTATTAAATCAGCATCTAAACCATATATAACTTTTTGATAATTATGATGTTCAACTTTGTGATTATCCATATATTTCAATAATTTATGCTCTCCTTCACCAAAATTTTTACTACTATCTAAAATAAATTCTATATTTTTATTTACATTTTTAATTAAACTAATATAACCATCTAGATGATTACATAGTCTATCCATAAATTTAGTTCCTGGTGTAATAGCATTTGTGTCCCAATTTATACCTTTTCTTTCAATTCTCTCTTCTTCGGCTATTTGTTCAAGACTATTTGTCCAAAAAGATGTTTTAAAACGACGTTGACGTTGTTGAATAATTTTTGCCATAGGAGCAGCACCATCTATAGCTATATATACTATTTTTAGTTGTTTAATATCAACCGAATTCACTACTTTTTCAAGTAAAACAATAACTTCATTACAAATAGCATATTCTATTAGTATTTTTTTATTATATTTTATACAATTTTGTAATTCTTTTGAACGAACACTAATATTATTTTTAGCTTCATAGATAATACTATTGAAATCTAAATATAATATAATTGGTAAATTTTTAATTTTTGAAACTACACAATCTTTAATATTTGTTGTTAGATATTTAAAATAATATGGAACGCCCATGTTAAAGATAATATTCACTTTAGTTATTTTTTTATATATCAATTTTTATATATAAATTAATAATCATCATCTTCAATTAAACATTTATTATTTTGTTCGATATCTTTTTCATTTTGTTTCATAATTTTTTTAGTAATCTTCATATTTTCTGGAATACCTAAATTTCGATAAAGTAAAACTTCAGTCCAAAAATGTGTAAATTTTGGTAATACACTTATAAACCATTCTCTATCTCTATAAACACGAAAACTACTATATTTTTCTAATTTCCAATAAACAATATTAATATAAGGGTCTAATTCAGTTGTTACATTATTTATATCTTTTAAAACTTTAGATTTCCAAGTTTCTATTAAACTAATAGTCTGGTTTAATTGACTATAAAAACGATTACATTTTTCATTATTATCCCAATATTCTATTATACAACCTTTATATTGAGTATTCTTATCATCCATATAATCTTCAATACAATCATATTCTTTAATAGAACACTCAATAAAATCAAGCGCATTTAAATCACAACATTCAAGTTGTAATTGTGTTTGAACCCAATATTCTGGTTTAGGAACTCCTATAATTTCTCGTTTACTTGGATTTTTTATCTCTTTCATAATTCCATCTTCATCTATTCCATCTGGACTAGCTGCTAAGAATGTATATACAGGATGTTCAATACTTTCAAAGTCATATATACTTTTATTATACATTGATTCATATACTAATATAGAAATAGGCTCATATCGGTGTCCTAATTGAGCAGCTAATCCAGATGATTGTTTATAAACAAATGGTTTAACCTTTTTATTTAAAATTCCTTTATAGCTGGCAGCTAATACTTCACTTGCTTCACTAGCATTAATATGATTATGTCTTTTTATATGCCATTCAATTGAATTTTGAGCATTATTTTTTGGTATATTTAATAATTTTTGTAATTGTTTCTTGTCTTTACATCGATTTAATTTAAAAATAAATCTACCATTATTTAATTTAGGTATATGATAACACAATAATTGATCAATTACTAAGGGATGATAATCCTTTTTATTATATACATGCGATATAATTTCAAGCAATTGTTCTCTCCATTCACAAAGTGTCCATTTTTCACCTATTTTTTTGTTTATTTTAATAAACTCAATAATATCCTCCTCCATAGTTAATTTATTATAATTAAATATTTTTAAATATCAATTTTTAAAAAAAAATATTTACTTATCTATTGTTGATAGCGGTTAGAATAGTAGTTTCTAAGGAGTCTTACAGCGGTTTTAAGAGAAACAGCGCGGCCACCTTGTTGTTGTTGTTGTTGTTGTTGTTGTTGTTGTTGTTGAGAGCTTTCTTGGGAAGAAGATTGAGAGCTTTCTTGGGAAGAAGAAGATTGAGAGCTTTCTTCATACCATTCACCACCTGCTTGTTTCTTGGATTTTCTAGGACGTCTCTTGATTTCAGTAAGAACTTGACGTTTGCTGCGACGAGTTCCCTCAGGATTTTTCTTGGATTTCTTAAAGTGTTTAAGTTCGGGGCTACCTTTGGGGTGAGCTGCTCTCCATGCAGCAAGAGCACCGGGTTGGCCACGGTTAGAGTTTTTAGAAATTTTAGGACCAGCATCAACGCCGGGATAGTCTAATTTACCAGGGTTACGAAGATAACGAGTTGAATCAAAGATACGACTTTGGTCAACAACACCTTTGCGAGAAGGAGAGTATTCCATATCACGTTTCATGGCAGCTTCTCTAGCAGCTTGAGTCTTGTAATCACGTCTAGCATAATATCTGTTAAAGGCTTCAACAGCTTTATCTTTTGAAAGAGGTTTGCCTTTTTGTCTTTCACCCTTGGGAGTACGAACCTTATCTAAGTATGTTTTGGGAGCACCTTGAACAATGACCCATTTAGCATATCTTTGTCCAGCTTTGTTGACAGCAGGTTCCCAGGTAGCTAGAGCACCGTTTTCAAGAGCAACATGAACACCATCTGCTTCAAGTTTAAGAGGACCTTGAGCTGGTTTTCTAGCAGCGCGATTTTTATTAAGTTTTTCTAAAAGTGCAGCCAATTCGGGTTGGGAAAATTCAGTAGCCATAAATGTTTTTTATATAATTAGTAAAGATTTTTTTCCTAACTATTTTTAGAAATACATTAATTACAAAGATTTTAAATGAATTTAACATTTTATAGATTTTTTCAGTTTTTTGTTTAAAATAATTTTTATAAAAAAATTGATATAAAATTAACAACAATAAAAAGTTATTATACTCTAATTATGATTAAATCCAAAAAGCAAACATTAGAAAATAATATAAATCATGTTACAATTATAGATAATTCTAATGAAGTAGATAAAAAAAACTATAAAAAGGTTAGTCATATAGAACATATTCTTATAAGACCAAGTACATATATAGGTTCTATTGAAAAAACAGTAGAATTAATGTATACAATTGATAATTCAAATCCAGATGAACCATCTATAATTAAAAAAAATATTGAATTTATTCCTGGTTTATACAAAATTTTTGATGAAATATTAGTTAATGTTACTGACCATGACACAAGACTCTCAGTAAAAAGAGCTCAAGGAGATAATAGTATAATTCCAGTTTCAAATATAAAGGTAGATATTGAGAAAAATACAGGTAAAATATCTATTTATAATGATGGAGATGGTATTCATATTGTTGAAATCGAAGAACATTCATGTTATGCTCCAGAATTAATATTTGGTCATCTTTTAACTGGAACAAACTATAATGATAATGAAGAACGAATTGTAGGAGGTCAAAATGGCTACGGAGCAAAATTAGCAAATATATTTTCAACTGAATTTACAATAGAAACAGTTGATAGAACACGCAATTTAAAATATATTCAAACATTTACTAACAATATGACAAATAAAACAGACCCTAAAATTACAACATATAGTAGTAAACCATATACCCGTATTTCATTTATTCCTGATTATCAGCGTTTTGGATTAGAAGGATTGACTGATGATATGATTTGTTTATTGGAAAAGCGGGTTTATGATATTTCTGCTTGGACAAATAAAAGTGTATCAGTTTTTCTAAATGGAAAAAAAATAGATTGTAAGTCTTTTGAAAAATATATAGACTTATATTTAGGAAGTAAATCAGAATATCCCAGAGTATATCTTGAACTTAGTGAACGCTGGGAGGCAGTAGTTACATATAATACTACAAGCAATTTTGAGCATGTGAGTTTTGTAAATGGTATTCATACAAATAGAGGTGGAAAACATCTGGAATATATAGTAAGTCAAATTAGAGATGGACTTGTAGAATATATTAAAAAAAAGAAAAAAGTAGTAGTAAAACCTGCTACTATTCGTAATGAATTATTTGTGTTTCTTAAATCGACTATTACAAATCCTTCCTTTGATAGTCAAACTAAAGAAACATTAACAACTCCAAGTTCAAAATTCGGTAGTTCTGTAACAATTGATGATAAGTCTATAGATAAAATAGCTAAAATTGGAATAATGGAACGTATTATGAATTCTATTGAAAATAAAAATAATAAAGATTTTCAGAAAACAGATGGAAAAAAACAAAATGTAATTCGAGGTTTACCTAAACTAAATGATGCTGATATGGCTGGAACAAAAGAGAGCAAAAAATGTATTTTAATTTTAACAGAGGGAGATAGTGCTAAATCAAGTGTTCTTTCCGGTCTTGGTCAGGAAGGTCGTGATTATTATGGAGTATTTCCACTTCGTGGAAAATTATTAAATGTTAAAGATACTGATCAAGAAAAAGTGATCAATAATGCTGAAATTCAAGCTATAAAAAAAATATTAGGATTAAAAGCAGGAACCGAATATATGATAGATACACCTGATGAATTATGGGAATTAAGATATGGTAAAATAATGATATTATGTGATAGTGATGTAGATGGAAGTCATATAAAGGGACTATTAATGAACTTTTTCCATAGTTATTGGCCTAGTCTATTACAAGTAGGATTCATAATTACAATGCTTACACCAATTGTAAAAGTTTTTAAAGGAAAAATTTGTAATAGTTTTTATAATCTTGGAGACTATAAAACATGGAAAGAAAATACTTTTGATAATCATTTATATGAAGTTAAATATTACAAAGGATTAGGCACAAGTAGTGCCGCTGAATTTAAAGAATATTTTAAAGACATGAAATTACTCAATTATCAATGGACTGATGCCAGTCATAATGCTATTGATTTAGCTTTCAATAAAAAAAGAGCAGATGACCGAAAAAAATGGTTAGAAGATTATGATATATTTAATGTGTTAGATTATACAAATGTACAAGTTCCCATAGAAGATTTTATAAATAAAGATTTAATCCATTTTTCAAATTATGATAATATTCGAAGCATTCCAAATGTATGTGATGGATTAAAACCATCACAACGTAAAATATTATATAGCGCTTTTAAAAGGAATTTACATAAAGAAATTAAAGTAGCACAATTTGCTGGATACGTAAGTGAACATGCTTCTTATCATCATGGAGAAGTATCTTTACAAGGAACGATTACTGGTATGGCGCAAAATTTTGTGGGTTCTAATAATATTGCCTTATTTGTTCCTAATGGAGCGTTTGGAACTCGATTAACTCTCGGTAAAGATGCCGCCAGTGCCAGATATATATTTACATATCTTCATCCAATTACTAGTTTTATATATCGCGCTGAAGATTTACCTATTATGACATATTTAGATGATGATGGTTTCACTATAGAACCAACATTCTATATGCCTATTATACCTATGATATTAGTCAATGGAGCAACAGGAATTGGAACGGGTTATTCATGCGATGTACCTTCTCATCATCCAAAGGACCTAATTCAGCAATTATTAAATTTATTAGATGAAAAGCCTATGACCTCTATTAAACCATGGTATTGCGGATTTAAAGGTGAAATATGTAAATTAAATCAAGATTTACAATATGTTTCTAAAGGTAAATATTCTATCATAGATGCTAATACAATTGAAATAACTGAAATTCCTGTTGGTATTTCTACTGAAAAATATAAAGAATTTTTAGAAGATAATATTATAGATAAGGCAAATCCAAACAAAAAACAATTTATTAAAAGTTATAAAGAAAGTTGTGTAGATAATTTAATTAATTTTAATATTAAATTGGAAAAATCCAAATTAGATGAATTAGAAGGAGATCCAAGTGAGTTAGAAAAAACATTAAAACTAATTGATAGTAGTAAAACAAGCTATAGTAATATGCATCTTTATGATAGTTCTATTCGTATTTATAAGTATGGAGGTCCTTATGATATAATTATGGAATTTTTCGGTTTACGATTAGAATACTATACAAAACGTAAAGAATATCAATTAGGAACACTAAAAAATGAATTAGATTTATTACGTGAAAAATATAGATTTATTAGTATGATTGTAGAAAATCAAATGGATATTCGAGGTAAAACTAAAATAAATGTAGAAAATATGTTAGAAGAAAATCAGTTTCTTAAATTATCTAATAGTATAGGTAAAGAAACAAGTTATGACTATTTAGTCCAAATGCCTATTTATTCTCAAACTAAAGAAAAACTGGATGAATTAAAAGATAAATTAGATAAAAAACAAAAAGAATATGATGATTTATTAAGCAGAGATACTAAAGATATTTGGAGAGATGAATTAACACAATTATCTGGTGAAATTGATAAATATTATCATGATTATACACAAATGCTATTAGGAGAAACTGTTTCTATTAAAAAAGGAAAAGCTAAGCCTAAAAAAAAATAAATTTATAGATTTATATTATCAATACATCTAAAAACCCATTTGTTTTAAATTCTCAAATATATAATTTATTTTTTTATCTTGTTCAGTAATTTTTTTTTTTAAATCATCAATTATTTTTAATAATTCTATCTCATTTGAAGAATTATTTTTATTTATAATATCTTGAAAGGGCATTATTATTCGTTTATTTTCATTTTCAGATATATTATTTTCTAAGGTTTCTACTTTATTTTTTAATTCATTAATAATACTGTATAATTGCTCTGGTGAAAAAACCACATTTTTAGGAAGTGTACTATTAACTACCTGTTCATAATCTTTTAAAAATTTGTATATCCACTTTAAAAAATAGGAAATCCTGAAAAATAAGCATTGATAATCATTTTTAAAAAAAAATAACCCAACTAGTATATTATTTGTATAAAGTGGACTACCTTGAATTAATTTTTGATTAGTTTTACATATTATACTATTTAAGTTTATCTGTTCTACATTTACATTCAAATCATTAGCATTTATATCTCTTGTAATAAACGTATTATTAATTTTCTCACAATCTAAACACTCCGTTGGCTTAATTAATTTAAGTTCTTTCTTATTAGCTAATAATTCACAATAAGATGTTTTAACTATTACTAAATTGATTTTATTTACAACATTTATATCAGCAATATTAATCTCTATTATATTTACACTAAACAATTTATTTAAAAAAATTTTATATAAATCATTATACGTTTTAATATTATATATATCATCATCACTTAATACCCCAATAAAATATGTTTCATATAAGTAGTAAAATAAAGATATAGGTGTTTTTAGATTTCGTACATTATATAAATGAGAAATGTCCGAATCTTGAAATTTTGGGGGGTCTTCAATAACTAACTCTTTTTTTTTTGTATTATATTTTACATTATGTAATAATAATTTAGAACCATCTATAATATTTTCATCTAGATCTTTAATATGATGTTTATTTTCAAATAGTTGTAATAATGACATTATATAATGAATTAAAGATATTTTTTAAATATAAAAAATTGATTACAAAGAAAGTCATAATAATTGTAAACGTATGGATAAAGATATTATTTGGATAACTGAATATGTTAATAGTCTCCATCAAAATGATCACTCTAAAATAGAAAATACCCAAAAAATATTAAAAAAAGAAATGAATGTTGAAAAAGTATCATTAGATATGAAAATATTACAGCAAAGAATCGATAGTGTAAGTATAATGAAATACTACAAAGATTTAAAAAATGATCGTTTAAAATCAGATGAAAATATAGTATATGTTCAAAATGAAGAAGATTTATTTCAAGAAATAAATAATTGTAATAATAATAAACCATGGGCTAAATTAGATAACTACTCAAAAAAGAAAAAAATAAATGATTTTATTGAGCATCTAATATTAGATCAACCTGATTTGAATAAAGCTGACATATCTAGTGAATTATTATTATTATTAGCTGAAAAAAAAATTAATAAAAAGAATATTGAATTCGATAGTTCTAATCATATTATTAAATTAGGACAGTATTCTACTTCTTATTAATTTCTGATTGTAAAATAGTATAGGCTTCTTTTATTTGTTTTAAAGATGCCTTACATGTATCTTTAATAGATTTAAAACTTGTATATGTTAATAATAAAAATATTACGCCATAAATCATAATAGATTTATATACTATAGTTGCTATTTCACCATTGAATTTAAAAACATTATAAAATGGTTCAATTATTGATGGATAATAATCTAAAATATATACCCAAATAAATAAAATAATAAAAAATTTAATACTATTCGTTAATGCTCCCATAATATTTGTTTGATTACACGCACTACTTGTATTATTTATGTAAAATCCAAAATTTAAAGTAGTTATTAAAATTATAATAATTAAATTTATTAATAATTCAATAGGAATAGTATAGTTATATTGTAAAGCTTTTGCTATAATAGGCAATATAAAATATAAAAAAGGAACTAAAAAGGCAATTAATGTTGAATATATTATAAAAATCATTATATCTTTGTAAAAGATTTATTTTATAAAAATATATATGGATAAACCTAATCTTATTGATCCAATTGGTATTAAAAATATTAAACGCTATTTAGAAAATCATCATTCAAATACAAAACAAATAGGCGGGTTTTTTGATTTTTTAGGCTCTAAAAATACAGAAACTTTACGTATTATATTCATTGTTATATTTTTTTTATTAATCTTGTTGTTTTTATACTATAGATATCAACATAAAAAATCAGTAAATAAACAAGAACAAATTAATCAATTTATAAATTCAGTAGATAGTTATCTTAATACAAGTTAGTTTTTTTTATAATTTCTCTTTAAAGAATATATTATATTACCAAATATATGAAAATAACTGGACTAGATATTAAAACAAATATTATATTTCAAGAGGGAGGTATATCAATAGATGAATGTATAAGTATGCTTGAAAAAGATAATATTAGTCCCGAACTTTTAAAAGAATGTAATTATAATCCAAATGACCCTGTAAAAGATTCTACAAAATGTAGAGTGAATCAGGGTAAAATTGGATATAAATTAGCCAAAGAAGTTTTTGAAAAATATTATAATGAAATTAATACTACTGATAGTGGTCGAATTCGTGGTAAAATGTTTGATATAAAATACAATAAAAAAAATAAGAAAATACTATATCCAGATGAACCATGTAGTGAAAAATATCTAGAACCCGAAGGACCTAAAAAATATGATATGTGGTTAATAGATGCTTTTCCAGAATCGGAAAATATATCGGTTGATAAAGGGGTTAATATATCAACTCAATATTATTCACCAGATGATAACATTTCAGCTGATCTAAAGTATGGTCCTATGATTACATATGGTCATTTGTATAATAAAAATTATAATGAAGTATTTGATGAATATTTAAAAGAAACAAATAATCAAACAAAAGCTCAAGAATTGTCTGAAAAGCATGCCATTGAAAAAACAACAAATCAATTAAAAGATAACCAAAATTTACGATTATTTAATCAATATTTTAGTAAAATAAGTATACCTATATGGTTAAAAGATTATAAAAATAATCTAATTAGAGCTGGTTTAAAACCAATATATGATTTAAATAGTGACAGTTTTAAAGAATCAATTATAAATGCTCGAAGAAAACGTGATATTAGAAAAGATAAAAAATCTGAACAACCAACCTTTCCAGTTTTTGAAAAAACACCATTGGAAGAACAACAAGAAAATGAAATAGAAAATCCTATAGAAATAAAAGTACCTATATTACAAAAAGAACAAATAGAACCAGATATTACAATAAGTGATATATTTCAACAACATGAATCTATAAATACAGATAAAGGTTTAATTCAAGATATTGAGAAATATAAATCATTAATTGTTGTATTTATAACAGAAAAACCAACTTTATTTGATCAGGAAACAAATTATTTATATAGATTACCTTTTACGGATATATTTTTAGAAACAAATGATTATGAAATCATAGAAGATTTTTTTATACAAAATGTTGACAATTTATTCGAAATGCTAGAAAAACCAATTGTACCATTTGCCATACTTACTTATAATGGAATAAAAGACCTTTAAAAATTAAATATGTAAATTATATATATGACTGATAATTTAGTTAATCATATTAATAATATCATTCCAATAGATTATTTTAATAAGGATTATATAGAAAATATTATAACTACACTTGTATCTACATTAATACCAATTATACAGACTAAACCTGTAAAACAACGTAAAGAATTACAAAAAAAAATGCTAACATGGTCAAATTTAGTTAAAAACGATGATTTAGATAATATATTTTTAGATAATGAATATAGTGAACAATTGGAACAAGTAATTAAAACACAAATTTTAGAAGATATAGAAAAAAGTATAGTATTAACCCAAGGTGAAAAAGATGTATTTATATTATTAAAAAATAATCAATATCATTATTTATATCTTATTCAATTTTGTATTCCGATTGTTTATGAATTATTTGACATTCAATCACTTATAGACAATGAACCAGATTTTATAGCATTTTGTTTTAGTTTAAATATTTTTGACCGTAATGATACGATTGTATCTATACAAGATAAATATAGGAATCACTTTTATGAATTTTTAGATAATTTTATCTATTGTATTGAAGAATATAAAAATATGAACATTGTATGTATATCTTTACATAAATTTGGTCAAAAGAATAGTAATGTTCTTAAAAGCATGATTAGTGAAAGAAACTTTTTAATAAACCGTCCTACATTATTTTTGTATTATGATAAAGACAATTTGTTTAAGATAATATTTTACAATATATCAATCAATAAATTACTAGAATATAATGATATCAAAACACAATATAGTGATTTAAGACTAAAAAGATTATTGAAAGTAGAATATGAAAAGGTTGATTTAGATAAATTAGTTATAAGATATGAACCTACTGATATTGGACGAAAATTACCAGTTATTAATTTAACTATAAATGATAAAACAATAAAATGTTTAGTCGGTAGCACATATAATTTATATTTATATAGTCATGATGATATAATAACAGAAAAAAATATATTAATAGGAAAAATAGATATAATTAATATTAATGGAGATGATAAAGTTGGTAAGGGTAACATTTATTGGATAGAAGGATATCAAGATTTATTATAATAGAAAAAGAAATAATGTATAATAGTATATAATGAATAATTATACTATTAAACAATTACCTAATGGTCTACACTATTTTCTATTAAATAATACAACCGTTGATACAATTAGTATATGTGTAAGTATCCATGTTGGTTCTAATCATGAAGATGACAGAATTAATGGAATAAGTCATTTATTAGAACATATGATCTATAAAAGTAATATTTTATTTAAAACTAAATATGATTTGTATAAAGCACTTGATAGTATAGGTGCTAGTTATAATGCTTATACTGATAAAAATATAACAACGTTTTTTGTAAAATCAGATGCTATACATCAAGAAAGACTTATTAATATTTTTTCCAGTCTAATATGTGAACCTAGTATTAGTCAAATAGATTTAGAAAATGAAAAAAAAATTGTTATAGAAGAAATAAATAATGCAGAAGATGACCCATTTGATACATTATATAATAAATTTTTTCAATTATTATATCCTGAAAATAGAATTGCTAAAAGAATAAGTGGATATCCAAAAAATATTATAGATATAACCTTAAAGGATGTACAAAATCATATAAAAAAATATTATAGCGCTAATAATATGGTAGTTTCTATTGTAGGAAAAATACAACCTAATATAGAAGAGTTAATGGCAAAAAGTAGTTTTTCTTTATCAAAACAAACAGTCATACCTCCTTACATAAATAAAATTAATTTTAAGTCTAAAACAACATCCATAAATTTTATTGATAAACCAATTAAACAATTTTATGTAGGTATTGCTTTTTCTACAAAAGGTCTATATGATAATGATAAATACTCAATAAAACTGTTAGAATTAATATTAAATGGTTCTATGAGTAGTCGTCTATTTGTTCAATTACGAGAAAAAAAAGGATTAGTTTATAGTGTATCTACTAGTTATATTAATTATGAAGAAGCTGGTATATTTTTTACAATAACAAGTTTTGACAAGGATAAATATATTGATGTAATTCGAACATTATTAAGACAATATCATTTATTACAAAATGAATTAATATCAGAAAACGAAGTAAATAGATGGAAAAATTTTGTCAAAAGTTCTATGAAAATGGAAACTGAAAATACAATGGATGTTGCTGATTATTATGCTAGAGAATTATTATTTCATAAAGATAAATTTACTTCTTTTTCAGAATTATTAAATAAACATATGGAACCTACTAAGGAAGATATACTAAGAGTTTCTAAATATTTATTTGATTGGCGTAATTTAAAATTAATAATTATGGGTGATTTATCAAATAATAGTAAAGAAATAGTTAAAAATATTATGAGTATTATAAAAGAAACATATAAATAGTATATAATGGATACACGTTTTTGGGGTCCACCTGGATGGACATTATTACATACAATAGCTTATTCATATAATCCTAAATTAAAATCAGAATATAATCTTTTTTTTACTAATTTAAAATATGTATTACCATGTATATATTGTAGAGCAAGCTATACGGAATATATAGAAGATTTATCTATAGAAAACTTTTTAGATACACGAGATAATTTTTTTTATTGGTTATACCAAATACATAATATGGTTAATAATAAATTAAGAAGTCAAGGTTTATTAAATTGGAATAATCCAAACATTGAAGAGGTTAAAAATAAATATAATGACATGTCTAAGGAAATTAATCAGTGTAAAATTCGTGATAAATCTATTATGGGATGGAATTTTTTATATTGTATTGCTTTTGTTTTTCCAGAAGATGGCATAAATACAGCACAAACTAGTCATTATCATGGATATTTAGTTTTTTTTAATATTTTATCTAAAATTTTACCTGAAAACTATAGAATATTATATAGTGAATATTTACATAAAAATCCTATTATTAAAGCTATTGAATGTCGTGAAACACTTAAACAATGGGTATATAACCTGGAACATTTTATAAATAATCATTTTAAATTAGAGTGTGCTGATTTTATGTCGATTGAAGATTTAATTGAAAGTTATAGAGCAGGATGTGGTGGTAAAACTAAAGATAATAAACCTACTTGTCGTAAAATTAGTAAATAAAATCGATTTTACACCCTTGAAGATTTAAAATGGGACAAAAACCAATAAAATCCATAAAGGTTGATTTGGTTTATTTGTTTAATTACTTCTAATTTAACGATTTATTATTTCCATATACTAAAAAAAATATGGAACAACCACCTACGAGCTATTTTTTTATACAATATTTTAGCAAAATTAATATCATCCACTATACATCTAAATGATTTTCTAATTTCTAAAAAAAAATGTTCTTTTTTATATTTATCAATATATAAACT
>Ga0194133_10001827_pt1 | contig 35201 bp, 26 predicted proteins | sample TA2KigOf40mmetaG_FD_155448 | JGI IMG/M metagenome (GOLD analysis project Ga0194133, IMG submission 155448) | Freshwater microbial communities from Lake Tanganyika, Tanzania - TA2015055 Kigoma Offshore 40m | ecosystem: Environmental > Aquatic > Freshwater > Lake | place: Tanzania: Lake...
GAGGCATCGCTGGCAACTTTCGTTATAAGACCAGGGCCAACCCCTCGACCGGCCTCTTGCAAGAAAATAAGGTGGTGAGTCGCGGTTCGGTCAACGAGCTGGCACTGGGTTACGGCGGATCGTTCAACGAAAAACTTTATGTGGGGTTTACACTGGGCATCCCCTTTATTTTCTATGATCGTACGTCGACCTTTACAGAAGCTGATGCGACCCAAGATCTTAACAACTTCGACTATGCCACCTACGAGCAGCGGCTCGAGACCAATGGAAACGGGCTTAATCTAAAATTGGGACTCATTTACCGACCGGCACCCTTTTGGCGATTCGGAGTGGCCTTTCATACCCCAACCTGGCTGCGGCTAACCGATATCTACTCTGCCTCCATAACCACCGACACCGAAAACTACAAAGGGATACAAACACAATCTTCCTCTCTTTTTACCAATGAGAAGATGCCCAATTCTCTTATTTTCATTTTACGCCCTACCGCTTTTTGATCAGCGGATCGTATGTAATCAACGAGACCGAAGACATTACCCGACAAAAGGGATTCCTAACCGCAGACTTGGAGTATGTCAATTACAGCGCCTCTTCTTTTCGCATAGACCCCGAGATGGACAATAGCGAAGAGACGCGCACTTACTTTAAGCAACTCAATAACACCATCGACGATTCGTTTCGAAGCGCATTCAACCTGCGCGTGGGAGGCGAATTAAAGTTCACCACGCTAATGACAAGGCTGGGACTGGCCCTGTTGGGTAACCCCTACAGAGAAAACTATGCCCCTGCCGGACGTCGCTTGCAACTGAGTGGCGGACTAGGCTACCGAAACAAAGGCAATTTTATTGATCTGACCTTTGTACACACATCCGGCAATGACACGCACTATGCTTACCGGCTTTCACAACAAGCCGCAACAGGAGCCAGTCTATTGTCTCGCGGAAGCAGGCTAGTGGTTACGCTGGGGCATAAATTCTAAGCGCCCGCTTACTTAAAGATGAAAGTTGCTTTTTGCAACGAGCCGCTCGTCTTTTCTTTTTTTATGTAGCCTCGGTACATCCCCTCAGTGCAAAAAGGCATAGCTATATTTCCTTTTTTATCGACAGCGATCAAGCCGCCGTCGCCGCCCAGTGCCGGCAATTGCCGCATGACCATTTCGTCGGCGGCTTGTGGCAGGCTTTGCTGACCAAACTCCATGCGGTCACTGATCGATTTTGCCATTACCAAACGCAAGAAATACTCTCCCCAACCCGTACAGCTAATAGCCACCGTATTATCGTTGGCATAGGTACCGCTGCCAATAATCGGAGCGTCTCCTACCCGACCCCATTTTTTATTGGTCATGCCGCCAGTACTGGTCGCGGCGGCCAGATGCCCCTGCGCATCGAGCGCAACGGCACCTACGGTTCCATAACGGCTCTTGCGTTTTTCCTGACTGGCAGAGGCACTGTGGCTGGGTGCGCCTTGCGCTTCGATCGAATCTCTTTTCCTTGCTCGCTGCAGCGACTCCCATCGTTCGGGTGTATAAAAATACGAGGGATCTACGATCTCTAATCCCTGCTCTTTTGCAAAGGTCTCGGCACCGCGACCGGTTAGCAACACATGCTCGGATCGATCCATTACCGCACGGGCGGCCGATATAGGATTGCGAACGGTCCTTACACCCGCAACGGAACCGGCCTTTAAAGTAGCCCCTTCCATAATGGCCGCATCTAACTCGTTAATTCCTTCGGCGGTAAATACGGCGCCCTTGCCTGCGTTGAACAATGGTTCATCTTCGAGCACACGCACGGCTGCCTCTACAGCATCGATCGCATGCCCCCCTTTTTCCAAAATAGCAGCGCCGGTCTGCAAGGCTTTGTTAAGCGCATCGTGATACCGTTTTTCGAGCGCCGGTGTTAACTGGTTTTTGCTAATGGTGCCTGCGCCCCCGTGAATGACTAACACATAGTGAGGACCCGCGGTGGAGGATGTAGAAGTGGGCTGAGCCCCTACCCAAACCCAACTGAATAGAAGAGTCAGCGTTAGCAACGATCTCATAGTAGCGATTTTGAGCAATTTAACCAATCTTACTGGGGCTGTTTCATTAATTTTACAAACAACGGAATTTTCTGAAAACAGCAGCGAAAATAGTAAAGTGGACAGCGCTAGGCATCTTGCTGTTGCTCTGCAGTATTTTTTTACTTCTTAAGACCCCTGCGGTGCAAAGCTGGCTGGGAAAAAAAGTAGCCGCCAGCCTCTCGACCCAACTAGCCACCCGGGTCGAGGTTAACCGGGTTTCGTTCTCGCTGCTCGACCGCCTTTCACTAAACGGATTGTTGGTAATGGATCGCCAACAAGACACTATCGTATTTGCCCAACAGCTTCAGCTACGTATTACGGATTGGTTCTTTGTTAAGGACAGCATTGACCTGACGCACGTGCAAATCGAAAATGCACTCGTACGATTATACCGCACCGACAGCAATTGGAGATATCAATTCTTGCTAGACTATTTCAGTGGCGAACCTACCGATAGCAGCCGACCCACAAAAAAATCCAGCCCACTGCATTTGCATCATCTCTCGCTTCGCTCCATACGCGTAGAGCAGATCGATCGCTGGGAAGGGAACTCCTTATTAACCAGCATAGGGCAACTCGATCTGCAAGCCGATCAACTTTCTACGCGTAGCGGCCCTATTCGTATACGATCGCTGTATGTAGAAAAGCCTTCCATCCGTTGGAATCGTTTTGTCGGAAATCGGCCCACCCCACTAAAAACCACGCAGTCGTCCAAACCCGAAAGCGCCTCTTCGGATCTTTTTCAATTTCTTGATCAACCCAACCTGCAGCTGGGACGAATAGAGATCAAAAGTGGAACATTTATTGCTACGCAACAGGGCCGTCCGTTGGTACCCGGCCTGTTCGATGCCAGGCAACCCGCCATAAAAGAGTTGAATCTTTTACTGAGCAACACTAACCTTGTAGACGACACGTTGCGTAGTACCCTTACGCTGAGCGCCGCAGAGCGAAGTGGATTTGCCATTAAAAAACTTCGAACTACCCTTGCGCTGATGCCGGGTCTTATTGCGCTGGACAGTTTTTTTCTTCAGACCAATAATAGTGTGGTAGAGCAGCACGTGAAACTCCGCTTTCCAACATCGGCTGCTGCCCCTTTTGTAAGAGCGCAACTGCAAGCACAGGTTATCGCATCGCGCATTAGCAGTAGAGACATTGCCTATTTTTTGCCCAGGGCTGCTTCGCTCAACAAAGATGTGCAAATTCAGGCCCGCATTACGGGAGATCCGGATCACCTCGACATTACCAATATTTTTCTTAAAGCCGGCAGTGAAAGTTTTTTTCAAGGAGATCTTTTTCTCAGCAATTTAAATAGTGAAGAAAAAAGAGCGTTTGAGCTGCGAGCAAAACGACTGAATACTTCTTACGAAGATCTTGTCTTTTTTATGCCCGGCGCAGACAAAGAGAAGCTGGCAGCTCTGTCGAAGCTACGCTACCTTCGTTTTCAGGGTTCGCTAAGCGGGCAACGCCGGCAATTGACCGCCAAGGGTACTTGGCAAACCGGTCTGGGAACCATTGGCACCCAACTGCAGGTTCGACTTTTGGATAATAAACCTCCGGAGTACCAGGGCAAACTCGAGTTAGCTTCATTCGATCTGGGCACACTAAGCGGACAATCCCAACTCGGACGCATCGACCTTGAAGGAACGCTGCAAGGAAAAGGCTTTCAATGGCAGGATGCCGTTTCGAGTTTTGATGGCACTATCGCTTCACTACAATACAACAACTACTCGTACCAAAACATTCGGCTAGAGGGCGCCTTGCAAGAGCGGCAGTTTCGCCTTAAAACCCGTATACAAGATAAACACCTGTTAACGGGTCCGCTCGAAGCCTCATTTTATGCCGGCACTTCGTTCAATACTATCACAGTAACGGGAAGCATAGAAAAAGCGTCGCTCAAAGAGCTGGGACTTTCCGAAAAGGATATTCAATTGTCTGGCCGAATCGAATCGAGTGTACAATTTGCAGCGAAAGATGTTTTAGAAGGCAGCCTCGCCTTTCGCAATGCCGCCGTTGCGGTACAAGAAGAGATCTTGCCGCTCGACTCGCTGGTTGTAGCGATCAATAATTCTACGGCGCAAAAGAACATAGAGGTTCGCTCCAACGAATTCAACGCACGACTTTCCGGTCAGTTCCGATTTGACGAGCTGGGGTTGATCGGTCAACATTTTTTGGCCCGCTATTACCCCTCTCAGTTTTCGACTACCCCGCAGCCATCACCAGCTACTCGATTAGAATTCTCGTTGCAAACCTCAATGGCCGGTCCCTTTTTGACCGCACTGGCTCCGGGATGGTCAGGACTTAATTATAGCAGCATCGCGGGCCTATGGGTGCCGGCCGAACGAACCTTTTCGTTGCAAGCTACCATACCCGAACTGCGGTATCAGCAATACAGCGCCGAACAAATTGCCGTTAACAGTGCATCGGCCAACGATCAGTTACAGCTAGAGGCAAGCGTCTCTCGAGTGATGCTCAACGACACCGTATCGCTTCCACCGGTAACACTTGCGTTTACGGCCAGTCATGATTCATCGCGCATTCAACTTCGATCTGGAAAAGGAACTGGTGTAGAGAAACTAAATCTAAACGCGCTGGTAACCACATTCGAAGACGGTTTTGCATTGCACTGGGACCCCTCGGACTTTACCATCAACGGAAAACTATGGACTCTGGGCGAAGAGGGAGAATTGGTACTCAGAAAAAATCGACCGGTTAGTGGAAGCCTGCTTCTCTCGGAAGGAGACCAGCAGTTACGACTTCGCACGCTGGCTCGAGAGGCCGACCAAAAAGACAAGATTAGTGTTGAGCTGTCGAACCTTAATCTAAACGACTTTGCTCCCTATTTACTTCCGGACAATCGGCTCGAAGGCGTAGTATCCGGAAAACTCCTGATCGAAGATCCGGTAGGCGCACTGCATATAAGCAGCGAACCGATTACGACTCGTTTACTACTATTAGATAATGATTCGATAGGCGAACTCAGTACCCGACTTAGCTATGACCATCCCACCAGAACCCTGCTGGCGCAAGGAGGTACGATCAATCAGCAAGAGCGACTATCGTTTGATGTACAGCTTTACCTACAAGATTCAATGGCCAAACAAAGCAAGATTGCTTTAAATACCAATCAATATCCCATTAAACTACTTGAGCGTTTCTTAGGAGATCTCTTTAGCGACATTACCGGATTCTTAACAGGTGATGTGACCATCGGCGGCGACCTGAACCGGCCGTCCGTAACCGGCAAGGGGTTGCTAAGTAATGCTGGCTTGCGTGTTAATTATACCCAGTGCTACTACCGAATAGAAGATAAAGAAATAGAACTGACCCCATCTCGCATTGAACTCAACGGACTGGTGCTCAGAGATACCATCACCAAAAATCCTATTTACATAACCGGCGGCATCGATCATGAATCGTTCTATAATCTCTTTTTCGATCTCGATGTGTCGACCCGCAAACCCGGCACGCGAGGGAATCAAGAAAATCGACCGGTACAGTTACTCAAGACCAACAGATCGGATAACGATCTTTTTTATGGCGATGTAAAGGGAACTGCACTGTTGCAACTGCGGGGTCCGCAAAGCGACATGGTAATGACCCTTAATGCAACGGCCTCTGAAAAAGACAGCAGTTATGTTACGCTTCCGCCCGGTACGGGACGAGAGAGCGGCAGTGCCGATTTTTTGGTAGAGCGAAAATTCGGTAAAGAAATCGAAAGCGAAGATTACAGAAGAAATGGAGACAATATTCTGTTTGACCTGGAACTAACGGCCAACCCGCTGGTGCAAGTTAAAGTGGTGCTCGACGAGCTGACCGGAGACGAGATAAAGGGAAAGGGCAGCGGAACGCTTAAGATACGCTCCGGCACCACAGAGCCGCTAACCCTTCGCGGCAGACTGGGAATCGAAGAAGGGAGTTACCTGTTTACCTTTCAATCCTTTTTTAAAAAGCCCTTCGAGATCAGAAAGGGAGCCGCCAACTACATTGAGTGGAATGGAGATCCGTATGATGCTGATATAAAATTCGAGGCCGTTTACAAAAGTGAACGGGTTAGTTTTGCTCCGTTGGCCAGCACGCTTAATCTTACGGCAGATATAAGCAATGCAAGAAGTGATGTATTCGTTATTGCCAAGCTAACCGATAAATTATTTAAACCCACTATTGCTTTTTCGCTGGATTTTCCGCCCAATAGCATTGCCACTGTTAACCCAGAGCTGACGCTGCTGATCAGGCAGCTTCAGAACAATACCAATGAGCTGAACAGACAGGTTACCTACCTGATCGTGTTCAATAGTTTCGCCCCCAACGAGCTAGGGGGAAGTCTGTCAGGGGCGGGCGTTAACGTGAGTACAATATCGGGTATATTACTTTCTGTGCTCAGCGATCAGATCAACAAACTTTTCAGCAACTTGCTTCGAAGCGATAAGTACCGCATTAACCTGAATACCTCTCTTTATAATAGAAACTTGCTGGCCTCGAACAGCACCACGTTGAATTTGAGTAGCAACGTAAACTTTTCGATCGGGCGCTCTTTTTTTGATAACCGCTTTATTATATCGACCGGCTTGGGCATGGATGCCCCGTTGGGACAAGGTGCTCAATCGAGCGTGCAGCAAAGCATTTTGCTGCTTCCGGACGTGACCATGGAGTGGCTGATCAACCCAAGCGGGACCATCCGGGCCTCTTTTTTCTACCGGACCAATGCCGATTTTCTGACCGCCAGCACTAGTGCCAGCGTGGTCCGGTCCCGCCGCGCCGGTGCCAGTTTGTCGTATAAAAGAGAGTACGATAAGCTCTCTGATTTCTTTGGCGGAGCAAAAAGAAAAAAGAAGGCGAACTAAATAGCTGATTTTCATACCTTTAGAAAATATTTATACACCCCTTGCCTTTCGGGGGACGGAATCTCGGACTCATTACCCCTTTTAAGCCCCCGACACCCTTCTTTGCCCGGCTAGGTCTGGGAATGCCCATCCGCTTGTAACCCATTACTTTTCAACTATCATATTGTAGATATTTCGCTATATTTAATTAGGGAATATTCCCTTTCTTTGCATCCGAAAACCAATATGAATATGCTTAAGAGAATACTCTTCTTGTTTGTTGTAGCGCTGATGACGGGTTCATCACTGCTTGCCCAGGTTACAACTGCAGTTTTAACCGGTGATGTAAAAAGCAACAACAAAGAAGCCCTTGTCGGTGCTTCCATCGTAGCCGTACACGTGCCCTCAGGAACCAAGTACAGCACTATCACCCGCTCTGGCGGCCAGTACACCATCCAAAATATGCGGGTGGGTGGTCCCTACACCATCGAGGTGAGTTATGTAGGACACCAGGCAGATAAGTTTGAAAATATCTTTTTGCAATTGGGCGATCCTTTTGTGCTGAATGCTGAGCTGCTCAGCTCTGCCGCCGCATTGCAAAACGTTACTGTAGGCGGAAGAAGAAATTCTATTCTTAATGCAGGCCGTACAGGTGCCGTAACTAATGTCGGTACCCGTCAGATCAATACCTTGCCTACTTTTAGCCGCAGCATCAACGAGCTTACGCGTGCTACTCCACAGGCGAACGGACCCTCGATTGGAGGAGGAAACTATCGCCAGAACAACTTTACCGTAGATGGGTCTGACTTCAATAACAGCTTTGGTATTGGTTCTAACCTGCCTGCTGGTGGAGCCCCCATCTCTCTAGATGCGCTCGATGAGATCTCTATCAACATCACTCCCTTTGATATTCGCCAATCGGGATTTATTGGTTCTGCTGTTAACGCCGTAACCCGCTCTGGAACCAACACGTTCACCGGATCTGTTTATCGCTATTTCCGTAACGAAAAACAAAGGGGCGATCAGGTTGAACAAACCAAATTTATTCGACCCGTAGAAGAATTCAACCAATATGGTTTCCGCATGGGTGGCCCCATCATCAAAAACAAGTTATTCTTCTTTATTAATTACGAAACAGAGAATCAGCCTAAGTCAATTCAAAACTTCTTCGCTGCAACAGCAGCGGCTCCTTACGGAAGTGCTCCCAATATCGTTCGTCCTACTGCCGACTCCCTAAACTTTATCAGCAAATTTTTGCTGGATAATTACGGGTATGTTACCGGTCCTTTTCAGGGATATGTGCCCAACATCGAGCGTACTAAATATCTGGCTCGCATAGACTGGAATATCAACGATAAACATCGCTTGAACATTCGCTATAGCCAGGTAGAGGGCGGAGAGCCTTTTACACCCAGTACCTCTTTGAGTGGGTCTAACGTTAACTATACCAGTAACCGTACAGCGGCCACCTCACTTTGGTTCAAGAACTCCAATTATTTTCAGGGCGCCAATCTTTATTCATTAGCCGGTGAGTTGAACTCAACTTGGGGAAAGGTAGCTAACACCTTCCGTGCTACCTATACCTTCCAAAATGACTCTCGTTCTACCGATAGCCAGATCTTCCCCTTCGTAGATATTTTGAGCAACACAGGTGGTGTTACCGGTCCTGCTCCTTATACCTCATTTGGATTTGAGCCCTTCAGTTTTGGTAACCTGCGTCAGGTAAAGACGTACTCGGTAATCAATAATCTTACCTGGACTACCGGCAAGCATAACTGGACAGTGGGCGGTCAATACGAGCTCAGTGAGACCATCAACGGTTTCCAGCGCTTTGGTACCAGCTTTTATGTGTTTAACAGCTGGGCCGATTTTGCCACCTCTATCAATCCTAACCCCGCCCTGCGTGCCAAGCCCAGAGATTTTGCTATTACCTACTCGTTGTCAAAGAACTTTGCTCCTGCTTTCTCATCTTTTAAGTTCGCTCAGTATTCCGCTTACGGACAAGACGAGATTACTGTTACCAAAGATTTTCGTTTAACACTGGGACTACGTGTGGATCTTCCCACCTATCCCGATGTTCCTCAAATTCTGACTCACCCCTTGGTGCTCAAAATGAATTTTGATGGTGGCGAGAAGATCAACACCGGAAACCTTCCTAAGAATCGTTTAATGTGGTCTCCCCGCATGGGCTTTAACTGGGACCTCTATGGAGATCGCTCGTTGCAGATTCGTGGTGGAACAGGCATCTTTACCGGACGCGTTCCTTTTGTATGGATCGTGAGTCAGTCGGGTGACAATGGAATGATTCAGGTGACGCAATTCTGGAATGGCCAAGCCAACACACCTGGCCCCTTTAATCCTGACCCTGCCGCCTACAGACCTTCTACTGTACCTACAGCCGGAACCATTGTGCCCGGTAGTCTCACCGCACTGGTTGAGGACTTTAGAAACCCTCAAACTTGGAAGTCCACCCTTGCCATCGACACTCGTTTAGGCAAAGGAATCATCGGTACCATTGAGGCCATTTTTAATAAAGACATGTATACGGCCATCTTCCGTAATCCCAACATGATCTCTCCTGCTGCATTAGCAGTTGCGGGTTACCCCGATCGCCGGCCTATTTATGGAGCCACCAACCAAACACGTTTCATCAATACACTAAATAATGGTATTCCACAAGCCAATGCATCAGGCGCATTTAACCCGGTAGTATTGGATAATGGAACTCGCGGTTATTATTTCTCGCTGACTGCCAAAGTTGAGAAACAATACAGCAAAGGCCTTGCTTGGTCGGTTGCTTATACCAAATCGATGGCCGCCAATTTGTTTGATGGTGGTGGCGACCAGCCTCTTTCAGCCTGGCAGGGAACGCCCAACGTGTGGGGCCCCAACTCACAAACGCTCAGCCATGCCGACTACGTAATACCTGATCGCGTTGTAGCCATGATCTCTTACCGTAAAGAGTATTTCAAGAATTTGGCCACCACTATTTCTGCTTTCTACAACGGCGGTGTCAATGGTCGCTTCTCTTATGTTTATGATGGCGTAGCTCCTACTGGTATTGTATCTGACTTTAATCGTGACGGCATTAATGGTAACGACCTTTTGTATATTCCAACTGCAACCGAAGTGCAACAAATGCTGTTTGTTGACAACACCGTAAATGGCGTAGTCTATAATCAAGCTGCTCAAAGAGCGTTGTTCGAGCGCTATATTCAACAAGACAAATATCTTCGTGCTCACCGAGGCCAATACGCTGAACGTAATGGTGCTCAGCTGCCATGGTTGAATCGTTTAGATGTTAAAATCATGCAAGATCTCTTTACGAACATTAAGGGTACTAAGAACTGTCTGCAGTTCAGTATTGATATCTTTAATGCAGGTAACCTAATTGATCCAGGATGGGGTAAGATCAAAACAATCAACAATTCTCGTCCTTTGGCTATTACAAACGCGGTAAGTTTAGTCCCTGGTGGAACAACTCAACCTATCTATCGCTTTGGTAGCGCCAACGGAGATATCCTTACCAAGACCTTCCGTGACAACGTGAGTGTGGCTTCTACTTACTCGATCCAGTTTGGTCTTCGCTACTTGTTCAACTAATTTTTTCTCAACCTGATTTATAAGACCGCTCCACAGAGCGGTCTTTTTTTTAGAATGAATATCTTTATCTCCAATTTATTTACTATGTACTCAAGATGGACACCTCTTCTGGCCCTTCTCTTGTTGATGATGGCCTGCTCTACCAGACCCCAAACGGACCTGCTGGTCTTTAATGCGAAGATCTACACCATAGACAGCGCCTTTTCTGTGCAAGAGGCCATGGCAATCGATAAGGGAAAGGTGGTGGCCACAGGAACCGCTATATCACTTCGCGCGCAGTTTAATTTTTGCGATAGTCTTGATGCCGAAAAAAAATACATTTATCCGGGCTTCAATGATGCGCACGCGCATTTTGTAGGCTATGCCGAGACCCTTCGTACCGCCTCGCTGGTAGGTACAAAAAGTTGGGAAGAGATCTTAACTACGCTTAAAGAATTTGCAACAACACACCCCAACGGTTGGGTCGTAGGGCATGGCTGGGATCAAAATGACTGGGATAACAAAGACTTTCCCGATAATGCTGCGCTCGATGCGCTTTTTCCTAACAGACCCGTTCTGCTGACCCGCATTGATGGGCATGCGGCCATGGCCAATAGCGAGGCCCTTCGCAAGGCAGGTATTACCGCAGGTCAAACCCTGGTAGGTGGAAATATGGTGACCCGCGATGGCCGTTTAACAGGACTTTTAATCGATAACGCGGTGGATGTCGTAAGCAAGGTCGTTCCGCCGGCCACAAAAGAGGAACTCGCCCAGGTGCTGCAACAAGCCCAACAAAATTGTTGGGCCGTAGGACTTACCTCACTGACCGATTGCGGGCTCGATGCCCCGGTGGTAGAACAGCTGCGTCAACTGCAACGCGAAAAAAAAGTAAAGCTGCGCTTGAATATTATGCTCAGCGACCGACCCGCCAATTATGAGTTTGCCGAAAAAAATGGCATGATCGTAGAAGATCGTTTGCAAGTAAGAAGTATTAAGGTGTATGGCGACGGCGCCTTGGGTTCGAGGGGTGCTTGTTTACTGCATCCTTACGAAGACGATAAAGAAAATTTTGGCTTTTTGCTAAGTAACCCTGACCATTTTGACAGTGTGGCACGCTGGTGTGCAAGCAAGGGATGGCAAATGAATACCCATGCCATCGGAGATAGCGGAAACAGGACCCTCTTGCAGATCTATGGCCGTTATCTAAAAAAGGAAAAAGACATGCGTTGGAGAATTGAGCATGCACAGGTCGTTAACCCCGCCGATCTTGCGCTTTTTGGCACCTACGGCGTAATTCCTTCTGTTCAACCCACCCATGCCACCTCTGATATGTATTGGGCAGAGAAAAGACTCGGAACCGAACGTATTCGATCGGCCTATGCCTATCAACAGTTGCTGGGCCAACACCACTGGATGCCGCTGGGTACTGACTTTCCGGTAGAGCATATTTCTCCATTCAAAACTTTTTATGCTGCCGTCTTTAGACAAGATGCCAGTGGCTGGCCGCAAGAGGGATTTCAGATCGAAAACGCCCTTACCCGCGAGCAAACCCTTCGGGGAATGACGATCTGGGCGGCTAAAGGAAGTTTTGAAGAAGCCAAAAAAGGGAGTTTGGAAAAAGGTAAATGGGCGGACTTTATTATTTGTGATCAAGATCTGATGACCGCAGCAGGACCCGCCATTCTGGCTACGCAGGTAATGGCCACTTATATTAATGGTGAGCGGGTCTACTCGAAAAATAAATAAGCGTTGCAACGCAACTACCAAGATCACTACCAAACCTTAGGACTTGCCCCCGGTGCAACGGCCGAGCAGATCAAAAAAGCATGGCGAAAAAAAATACTCGACCTGCATCCCGATAAGACCGGCAATGATCCTGCACTGGCCCTTCGCTTTGCAGCGGTTCAGCAGGCCTATGAGGTCTTGAGCGATCCCTTACAAAAAATAGAATTTCTGCAAGAGCGTTGGCTACGCAAAGCACAGGGCCAATCCACAGCCACCCATACGATCGATCTGGCGGGTTGGATCAAAGAATGTCTGGCCCTTGAAAAAAAGGTCAGCACCCAAGATCCTGATCGTATAGATCACCGGAGTGTGCAAGAGCAGATCGAAAAATTGACCGCCGAACAAACCATTACTTCGCTACAATCCTTTGCTCACCCCGAAGCGATGTTAACCGGGGCTCGGCTCTTATTGCAAGCCGCCACCTTACTTCCACTAACCCGTTTTATACCCCTCGTAAATTCCTTAGCCAAGATAGAGCCCCAAAACTCGCTTTGGCAACAAGAACTTACGAAGGCAAAACGAAAAATAAGTAGAGAAGCCAGCCGCGACCGTTACCGCGTGATGGCGCTGGTCTTGCTAACCGTGCTACTCTGCCTGCTAATCGCGAGCTAAACAATACACCTTTCTTTTTAAAGAAAACAGCCTGAGAGAAATAGCGAGCCTATCTTTGCGCCATGCATTTTTTAAGCGCAGAAAATATATCGAAGAGCTTTGGGATCAATCCACTTTTTTCTTCGATCAGCTTTCATATAAGCCAGGGCGATAAGATCGCACTCATTGCTCGTAACGGCTCGGGCAAATCTACCCTGCTGCACATGCTGGCCGGTCAAGAGACGGCCGATACGGGAACGATCTGGGTCAATAAAGAAGTGGATGTGATCTTATTTGAGCAAGAGCCTGCCTTTGACCCCAACAAGACCGTTGCCCAGACCATCTTCTTTTACGATCATCCGCTCATGAATGCCGTGCGTGCATACGAGGCGGCCGCCGCGTCGCAAGATGCGGAGCGACTCAACGAGGCCATCGTAAAAATGGACGAGCTGGGCGCCTGGGATGTGGATGCCAAGGTCAAACAGATCTTAGATAAACTCAACATTCACGAACTAAACCAATCGATGGGCACGCTAAGTGGTGGACAGCGTAAACGAATTGCCCTGGCAAAGACACTTATCGATATTGGCTTTGAGCACAAGCATTGCTTGCTAATTATGGACGAACCCACTAACCACCTGGATGTGTCGATGGTAGAGTGGATGGAGCAATTCTTGAACCGCGAAAATCTAACCCTGATTTTAGTGACGCACGATCGCTACTTTTTGGATACGGTTTGCGATGAGATCTGGGAATTAGAAGGCAGTGAACTTTTCGTTTATAAGGGCAATTACGAAAATTACCTCGAAAAAAAAGCAGCGCGTACAGAAAGTGATAAGGCCTCTGTAGATAAGGCGCGTAATTTGTATCGAAGAGAGCTGGAATGGATGCGAAAGCAACCCAAGGCCCGTACCACCAAGAGTAAAAGCCGGCAAGACAACTTTTATGTAGTTGCCGAAAAGGCATCGAAACAAACCCAGGATACGTCGTTGCAACTTTCCATGAAAATGAGCCGGCTGGGCGGAAAGATCATCGAATTAAAAAAAATATATAAGAGCTACGCGAACAAGGTGATCCTAAAAGGGTTTGATTACACCTTTAAAAAAGGTGAACGAGTGGGCATTATTGGGCCCAATGGCGTCGGCAAATCAACGTTCACCAATATTTTACAAGGACTCGAACAAGCCGATAGCGGCAAGATTAATGTGGGCGACACGATCGTTTTTGGTAATTATTCACAACAAGGCCTTCAGCTAAAAGAAGACCAGCGGGTGATCGAATTTGTAAAGAACATAGCCGAGAACTTTCCGCTGGCCACCGGAGGCTCGCTGAGCGCCGCTCAATTTTTACAGCTCTTCTTGTTTGATCCCGACAAACAGTATACCTACATCAGCAAGTTGAGTGGCGGAGAAAAACGAAGATTGCATCTGCTGGCTATCTTATTTCGCAATCCCAATTTTTTAATTCTGGATGAGCCGACCAACGATCTGGACTTGCCGACACTGGCCGTACTCGAAAATTTCTTATTGGAGTTTGGCGGCTGCCTCGTGATTATCTCGCACGACCGCTATTTTATGGACCGGTTGGTCGATCACTTATTGGTCTTTGAAGGTAATGGGGTCATACGCGATTTTCCCGGGCACTACAGCCAATACCGACTAGAGGTTGGTGAAAAAAAGAAGGTGCCTGTTCAGAGCGAAGAAACAGCAGCACCCCCCAGCCAAGCGGCTACGGTTACGGCTACGATTACAAAAGAAAAAAAACCGCTCTCGTACAAAGAGAAAAGAGAATTCGAACAACTCGAAAAGGAGCTCCCCCTACTTAGCGAAGAAAAAAGAAAGATCAGCGAAGAGCTCGCCAGTGGAAACTGCTCGTACGAACAACTCACCACCCTATCGCTACAGATCGAAGGCCTTTCGACCAAAATTGATGCAATGGAACTGCGATGGCTCGAACTCAGCGAACGGCATTGATGTTACTCCTCTAAGAATTCAAGGTCCTTGTGAAAGGTCTCCTTGGTCATTAAGGCAGCCGTCCAGGTAATGATCATGATGAGTACACCGGTAATGATGCCTGCATTTACATAGCCAATGGATGGCAACTTTTCGAGAAACTTAAATAGGGGCAAGATAAAGATGGCCAGCATGCCTCTGACCATATTGGGAATGGTAGTTGCGGCGGTAGCCCGAAGGTTTGTCCCAAACTGCTCGGCCCCCATGGTCACGAAGATGGCCCAAAAGCCAGTGCCGAACCCAAGCCCTGCACAGATCAGGTACAAGGCGGTGGCAGTCCCTTGCCAGAGCAGCGTAAAATAGAAGACCATAAAGAGCATGGTAATGCCGTAAAAAATATACAAGGCACGCGTGCGACTACGCAACCACTGGCTAAGCAACCCAATTAAAATATCACCCAACGAAATACCAGCATAGGCGAACATGATGGCCTTGCCCGGATCGATCTTTTCGGTAATCCCAAAGGCCAAGGCAAAATCATTAGAAAAAGTAACCAAGATACCGATCACATACCAAGTGGGCAGCCCTATGAGAATACCGAATAGATAACGTTTGAACCGATCGAGGTTGGTAAAGAAGAGCCAAAAATTACCCCTTGAGACATTTTGCTTTTTGACCTGATGAAACATGCTCGATTCCAATACCGAGATGCGAAGCAGCAGCAGCGCAACCCCAAGACCTCCGCCAATAAAATAACAGGTGCGCCAATCGAAGGTCTGCTTCATAAAATAAGCGAGAATAGCACCGGTAAGTCCAATACCGGCCACAAAAGAAGTAGCCAGTCCTCTTTTTTGTTTCGGGATTACCTCAGAGACCAGGGTAATACCCGCCCCTAACTCGCCCGCCAATCCCAATCCGGCAATAAAACGTATCCACTTGTATTGCTCGACCGTTTCTACAAACCCATTGGCAATATTGGCCGCAGAGTATAGAATGATGGAGCCGAAGAGCACACTCAGTCGCCCACGCTTATCGCCAATTACACCCGAGACGATCCCCCCTAGTAACAACCCCCACATTTGCCATTGCAAAATGAGTTCTCCGTTGAGCTTGACCTGCTCGGGGCTTAGCCCCAGTGACTGTAAACTAGGAATGCGTATAATGCCAAAAAGCAACAGATCGTAGATGTCTACAAAATAGCCCAAGGCAGCCACGATGACCGTAACATTAAAAATGGAATGACGGGGTGAATTATCCATTTGACTTTACCTTTCCGGCCACCATCTTAATAAGTACAGGGGCCGTTGTGACCAGTACAATAACAAGTACAATAATTTCTAAATGCTCTTTAAGATCAAAGCCATACGTGGCCAGTATCCACTTTTGCAAAAAATAACCGGAGAAGATCATGGAGCAAACCCACGAAATGCTGCCGACGACATTAAAAAAATGAAAACGTGTCCTATCCATTTGCACAATACCCGCCACAATGGGGGCAAATGTTCTAATGAGTGGCAAAAAACGAGCCCCGATCACCGCCAATCCTCCGTGCTTCTCATAGAACTCCCGCGCCTGGTGTAAATATTTCTTCTTAAACAGTAACCGGTCTCGCCAGTTGTACATAGCAGGACCCACTTTTCGACCCGTCCAATAGCCTACCATGTTTCCTGCAATGCCCATAGCGGCAACCAAGGCAGAGAGTACGAGAAGATCGACCCACTCGTTGCGCACCATGCCAAGCCCGATCAGATCCAGAAACTGATAAGCCAGCCCGGGCACCACGTCGCCGGTCTTTCGGGTAATCTCGTGCGCATAAATGCCGGCCACAAACAGCAGTGAATCGCCAGGCAGAAAGAAACCAACGAAAAGTCCGGTCTCGGCAAAGACCACAAACAACAGTGGCCAGAGCCCGCCGTTCTCTACATAGAACTGAGGCTGCAAAAGATTCGTCCAATGAAAAGCATCCAGCAAAAAAATAGACATACAAGATTTTATTAGGCCGTGGTTGTCGGACTTTCAAGTTCACCTTCCCAATTGCTAACGACGGTCGTGGCCAGTGCATTACCCACTACATTGGTAGCAGAGCGGAACATATCGCAAAAATGATCGATAGGTAAGATCAGGGCCACTCCCTCTGGAGGAATATTGAACATGGCACAGGTAGCCAAGACCACCACCAATGAGGCGCGGGGCACACCCGCGATCCCCTTACTGGTCAACATTAACACTAGTAACATGGTAATCTGCGTGCCCAAGTCGAGCTGAATACCGTAGGCCTGTGCAATGGCCATGCTGGCAAAGGTCATGTACATCATACTGCCATCGAGATTGAATGAATAACCCAGGGGCAGCACAAAGGCCACGATCTTGTCTTTACAACCAAAGCGTTCGAGCTCTTCGGTAAGTTTAGGAAATACCGCCTCGCTACTGGTGGTGCTAAAGGCGATCAGCAGCGGACCGCCGATCCGCTTGAGTAGCGCATTCATGCGAGCTCCGATAATAAGATACCCAACGCCGAGTAATAAGATCCACAGTACGGTAATACCCAACAGAAAATAGACAAAGTAGATAAAATAAAACTCAAAGATGCCCAAACCACGCGCTGCTACCACGGCGCAGAGCGCACCAAATACCCCAAGAGGTGCGATGTTCATTACATAGCCCACCATCTTTAAAATAATATGAGAGACTGCGTCGAGTGCTTTAATGACGGGCTTGGCCTGTTCGCCGATCGCTGTTGTGGCAACGCCAAAAAAGATAGAGAACACGACTAGTTGCAACACCTCGTTGGTGGCCATGGCCTCCATTACGCTGCGCGGAATAATGTGTTCAATAAATTTCTCGAGCGAGAACTCCTGCTTTTTCGTCATCAGGTCCTTTACGCCCTCGGTATCGGCTTGCGATAAATTGATGTAATGACCGGGCTGAAAAACATTGACCAGTACCAGACCGATACTCAGCGATACCAACGATGCTGTAATAAACCAGAGCATCGACTTACCACCGACCCTTCCTACCGCCGATAAATTACCGAGCTTGGCGATGCCCACCACTAATGTTGAAAAGACAAGTGGTGCAATGATCATCTGCACCATTCGAATAAAGACCTTGCCCAGCAATTTTATAGTGGCCGCAAATTCTTTTATAAAGGCCGGTTCGGCATTGACGTGTACCAGATAGCCGACGACCACACCTGCCAGCATCGATAACAAAATATAGGTAGTGAGTCGGTTGGTTTTTTTCATGGCAGGCAAGTTAGAATTAAGACGCACCGAAAATCGGTAAAATCCGGCATTCAAAAAATTTTAGAAAGCTTTTATATTGCGCCAGCGTATGCCTTAAATACAGTAACTTTCTTCTTTTATAAAACCCATTGCTATGGCAGAGAACAACGCCTCTTTTAAATCCTCACTGGGACTTTTGGACGGCACGATGATCGTTGCGGGATCGATGATCGGCTCGGGCATTTTTATTGTAAGTGCCGACATCTTGCGCAATGTGGGTAGTGCAGGCTGGTTGATTGCCGTGTGGGTACTCACCGGATTTATGACCATAACAGCGGCAGTTAGCTACGGGGAATTAAGTGGTATGTTTCCGAAGGCAGGCGGGCAATATGTCTATTTAAAAGAGGCGTACAATCCCCTGATGGGCTTTTTGTATGGCTGGAGTTTTTTTGCCGTCATTCAAACGGCTACCATCGCTGCCGTTGGGGTGGCCTTCTCAAAGTTCTTGGCCTACCTGGTTCCGGAGCTCGGCAACAATAACCTTCTTTTCGATCTCGGCTTTCTAAAGATCTATGCCGGACAATTAGTGGGGATCTTTATTATTGTGTTACTCACTTATATCAATTCAAGAGGGGTAAAAGAAGGTAAGTTTATTCAAACCCTTTTTACCAGTGCCAAATTGCTTGCGCTTTTCGGATTGATCGTGTTTGGATTTTTATTGACCAAAGAAAGTTACTGGGCCGCCAACTGGTCTACCGGATTCAAGGCTCTGCAAAACAGTGGTGTAAAAAATGAGGCCGGGGCGTTGGTCGCCGGAGCGTGGCTACCCATATCAGGAGCTGCTTTGCTGGGGGCGATTGCCGCCTCGATGGTGGGTTCTATCTTTAGTTCGGACGCCTGGAACAACGTTACCTTTATTGCAGGCGAAATGAAAAATCCCCAGCGAAACATTGGCCTGAGTCTGTTACTGGGAACCTTAGTTGTTACCCTCATCTATGTTGCCGCCAACTTAATGTACTTAAATGTGCTACCGCTCGACCAGTTAGCCTTTCCAACCGACGACAGAGTCGCAGTAGCTGCGGCCAATAGCATCTTTCCATCGGTGGGCACCCTTCTGATCGCGATACTGATTATGGTTGCGACCTTCGGATGCAATAACGGACTGATCATGGCCGGTGCAAGGGTGTATTATACAATGGCCAAAGACGGTCTTTTCTTTAAAAAAGTCGGCACGCTCAATCAACAGTCCGTGCCGCAAGCTGCCCTATGGCTGCAATGCGGAGTGGCCGCGGTGTGGAGTCTGAGTGGCCGCTACGGACAATTGCTCGATATGATCTCTTTTGTGGTGGTGCTGTTCTATATGTTGACCATTGCCGGTATTTTTATTTTGCGCAAAAAAAGACCCGATCTTCCCCGCCCCTACCGTGCATTTGGTTATCCCTTTTTGCCGGCCCTCTATATGCTATTGGGTGCGGCGTTTTGTGTATTGCTGATCATCTATAAACCAGAGTACACCTGGCCCGGACTCATTATCGTACTGCTCGGTATTCCTCTATACTACCTGGCCCTGGGTCAACAGCCATCCACCACAAAAAAGTAAGGAGTTTTAGCATCAATCACTATCTTAGAGATTCCTAAAAACCAACGCATGAGCTTATTTGCAAAAAAGCCGCTGGACCAGATATTGGCACAGGCGGCCGACAGTGAGAAAGGTCTGAAAAGAACATTAGGCGCCGGCAATCTGGTGGCCCTTGGTATCGGTGCCATTATCGGCGCCGGTTTGTTTGTTCGCACGGCTGCAGCAGCCGGTCAGGCAGCTGGACCCGCCGTTACCCTCTCGTTTGTTATTGCCGCCATTGGCTGTGCCTTTGCCGGTCTTTGCTATGCCGAATTCGCCTCTATGATTCCCATTGCCGGTAGCGCCTATGCCTACTCGTATGTAACCATGGGCGAGCTGATCGCTTGGATTATTGGCTGGGCGCTGATTATGGAATATGCCCTGGGTGCGGCCACTGTGGCCATTGCCTGGAGTGAATACTTAAATAAGCTACTGGGAGGGGCCGTTCCATATGAATGGTGTCACTCTCCCTTTGAGAGCTTTACCGACTCTGCCGGGGTGTTGCACCAAGGCATCATGAATGCCCCCGCTCTTGTAATCTTGCTGGCCCTAACACTTCTACTTATTAAGGGAACGCAAGAATCTGCGATCGTAAATGCTATTATCGTTTTTGTAAAAGTGGCCATTGTGATCTTGTTTATCGCGATCGGTTGGCAATACATTAACCCTGCTAATCACACCCCCTACTTGATTCCTGAGGGAACGGCCGCCGTAACGGACCAAGCCGGTAAAGTAATTGCCGATTACAGCGGCTGGAACAAGCATGGCTGGGGAGGAGTGTTGGGTGGAGCAGCGATCGTTTTCTTTGCCTTTATTGGGTTTGATGCCGTAAGTACGGCTGCCCAAGAAGCAAAGAACCCCAAGCGCGATATGCCCATTGGTATTATGGGATCGCTGGCCGTCTGTACCATACTGTACATTTTGTTTGGGCATGTGCTAACAGGTGTGGCCCCTTGGAGCGACTTTGTGGATCCCGAAAAAGGAAGAGAAGCATCGGTAGCCTATGCCATTAGTACCTATATGAAGGAATACCAATGGCTCGCCCAAGCAGTTACCATAGCCATCTTGGCCGGTTTTTCTTCTGTTATTCTTGTAATGTTAATGGGACAGAGTCGTATTTTTTATACCATGAGCAACGACGGACTTATTCCCAGCGCTTTTGGAGTATTGCATAAAAAATATCAAACTCCCTACAAAGCCAACTGGATCCTCTTTGTTTTCGTGGGTGCTTTCGCCGCGTTTGTTCCCGGACATGTGGCGGGTGACCTCACCAGCTTCGGTACCTTATTCGCTTTTGTATTGGTGAGTATTGGTGTGTGGATCTTGCGGGTAAAATCGCCAAACATCGAAAGACCGTTTAGAACGCCTGCCGTTCCGCTGGTCTCTACCTTGGGTGCGGTTATTTGCCTGGCCATGATCGCCGGACTCGACGCACAAACGCTCAAAGTAGCGATGATCTGGATGGTCATTGGGCTCGTGATCTATTTTACCTTTAGCCGCCACAGAAGTAAGCTAAGAACTTCATAACGATCGCTTGCCAATGACGCTTCGTTATGTAAAACCGTCTCGCTGAGGCGGTTTTTCTTTTGACACAATGGCGTATTTTTGCAGCCCTTAACCCCTACCGTATGGGACGCATATTTGAAGTTAGAAAATCGACCATGTTCGCCCGCTGGGATCGCATGGCCAAGCAGTTTACACGCATCGGAAAAGAGATCGTGATCGCGGTAAAAGCCGGAGGCACGGACCCTAACACCAATCCCGCCCTTAGAAGATGTGTTCAAAATGCGAAGTCTGTCAACATGCCCAAAGACCGGGTAGAAGCAGCCATTAAAAGAGCGCTCGGTAAAGAAATGGCCAACTATGACGAGATCTTGTACGAGGGATATGGCCCGCATGGTGTAGCTATTTTGGTAGAGACCGCTACCGACAATCACGTTCGCACCGTAGCCAACGTAAAATCGCATTTCAATAAAGGAGGTGGCGCACTGGGAAACAGTGGAAGCGTTTCGTTTCAGTTTAAAAAGATGGGCGTTTTTAAATTAAAACCCGAGGGTCTTGATGCCGAATTGCTCGAACTAGAACTGATCGATGCAGGACTCGAAGAGCTGGGAGAAAGTACCGGCGAAACTGGCGAAGAGATATTGGTGGCTCGCTGCGGATTCACCGACTTTGGCAATATGCAAAAAGCGTTCGAAGACAGATCGATCACTCCTCTCAGCGCAGAATTAGAATGGATACCTACTGTAACCGTTCCTGTTAGTGATGAACAGGCCGAAGAAGTAAGTAAACTGATCGAGAAGTTAGAGCAAGACGAGGACGTGCAAAAAGTCTTTCACAATATGGGCTAGCATGGCCAAAGTGCCAAGCTGCTGCCTACTCTGCCATCATTTCTTTGATAACCCGCTCGATCTCTTCGGCATTGGGTTTACTAAAGTAATCTCCGTCACTGCCGTAGGCCGGTCGATGCGCCTTGGCCGTAATGGTTCGCGGCGCTACATCGAGATAACGGTACCCACCCTGCTCTTCCATTACAGTAGTATACATATAGGCAGCGGCACCACCCGGAACATCCTCATCGACAAAAACAATACGATTGGTCTTTTTAAGGGATTCCACAATTTGATGATGGCGATCGAAAGGAAGTAAGGTCTGCACATCGATCAGCTCACAACTAATGCCCGCTTGCTCTAAGCGCTGCACCGCTTCGGCTATTACACGCAAGGTAGATCCGTACGATACGATCGTTATATCGGTTCCGGCATGAATAACCTCGGGCACGCCCAGTGCTACCGTAAAGTTGTCTAGATTAGAAGGCAGTTTTTCTTTTAATCGATATCCATTAAGACATTCGATGATAAGCCCCGGATCGTTGCTTTTTAATAGGGTATTGTACATGCCGGCCGCCTGTGTCATATTGCGGGGCACACAAATATGCATTCCTCGAAGAGAGTTAATGATCATACCCATGGGGGAGCCGCTGTGCCAGATACCTTCTAGACGATGCCCTCTGGTGCGAACAATGAGTGGGCAACTCTGACGACCGGCCGTGCGGTAATGCAAAGTAGCCACATCGTCACTAAGGGGTTGAAGCCCGTAGAGCAGATAATCGAGGTACTGTATTTCTGCAATGGGGCGCAGTCCGCGCAAGGCCATACCGATGCCGCTCCCAATAATGGTCAGCTCACGAATACCGGTATCAAAGATCCGCTCGTTTCCATATTTTTCTTGTAGCCCGCTGAATCCCTGGTTAACATCACCGATCTGCCCTAGGTCTTCTCCAAAGGCCACGAGCTTGGGTTGTTGTGCGAACTTTTGGTCGAAATACCTATTGATAATCTCGTACCCATTGAGCATTGGCGCATCAGGCGCATAGACCGGTGCCACCGCCGCCACCTGCAAAGCACTCTTGGGGCCCTGATCGTAGAGATAAGAATTGTATAGCCGTTGATTTTCTTGGTGCAGATCGTTATGATAATCTTTTAAAGCAAAAGCGTGGGCATGATTGCCTACACAGGCCATACTTTGATAGAGCGCCTTCATTACATCTCTGCGCAGCGGATCGCGGCTGGCTTGCAATTCGGTACAGATCGTTTGTAACGCAGCTGCCTTTTCGGGAACGGTCTGCGACAGCGCAGTAATAAGCGAGACCGCCTTTTCTACTTGCTCTTTTACCGGTTGTATATATTGTCTCCAAGCGGTGTCGCGACTTTGCTTGGCTTGCTCTTTTGCGTGAGTTTGTATCTGGTCTACCTCTTCTTTCGAGGCTAATCCATTTTCGAGCAACCACTCGCGCATCTTTACAATTCCATCCCAGTTTTTTTCAAAGGCAAGTCGGTCTGACGATTTGTAGCGCTCGTGACTTCCAGAGGTAGAGTGCCCTTGCGGTTGCGTTATTTCTTCGACATGAAACAATACAGGCACATGTTGTTCTCTTGCCATCGTAATGCCTTCTTCGAACGCCTCGCAAAGGCCGGCATAGTCCCATCCTTTTACTCGATAGATCTGCAATCCGCTCTCTTTTTCGTTTCGTTGCATGCCTTGCAGCGCAGCAGAGATAGATCCTTTGGCGGTTTGAAACTGCTTAGGCACCGAAATACCAAACCCATCATCCCATACAAACACCGCCAGTGGCACTTGCAAGACCGTAGCAGCATTGAGGGTCTCCCAAAAATGACCTTCGCTCGTAGAGGCATCCCCAATAGTGGCAAAACAAACTTCGTTTCCCTTTTGCGACAAATGAGTAAGAGCGTGTAGTTCGCTTACTTGCCGAAACAACCGAGAGGCATGTGCCAGACCCAGGGCGCGGGGCATTTGCCCGGCCGTTGGAGCAATGTCGCTTGAGCTGTTTTTAGTAGCCGTCAGGTCTAGCCATTCACCCGTTGCATCTACATTGGGCGTGGAAAAAAAACTATTCATTTGGCGGCCGGCACTAAAAGGTTCTCTACCCAGATCGGGATCGGCATATAACTGGGCAAAAAGGGCCTCGGGCGTACCCATGCCTGTAGCCAGCACAAAGGTCTGATCGCGGTAGTACCCGCTTCTAAAATCGCCGGGCGCGAAAAACTTGGCCATGGCTACCTGTGCCACTTCTTTTCCATCGCCGAAAATGCCAAACTTGGCTTTTCCGCCCAAAACCTCTTTGCGGCCCAGCAGGCTGATCTCGCGGCTTAGACAGGCTGTACGAAAATCCCTGACCACCTCTTGTTTAAAAAGGTCGTACGACAATTGATCGGGGGACTGGTTTTTCATGGCACAAAAATAGGAAGAAAGGGTGTGGTTATAGAAATGCTAAAAGAGGGGGTTTGCCTGCCCCAATTTTGCAGTTGGCCGCCGTTTTCTTTATATTTGTTCAATAAATTCATTGTTATGAAAAAGATACTGTTTGCATCCCTGATGCTGTTTTTCTCGGTCTGTACCTTTGCCCAATCTTCTGTTGATGCCTTGGTAAAGATGAACACCGAGAAGCATGATTTTGGCAAGATCAAGCAAGGCGAACCCGTTACTTACGCCTTCGAGATCAAAAATATCGGCAACAAGCCCCTGGTCGTAGAGAACAGCTGGGCCAGTTGTGGTTGCACCACCCCCGAAAAGATCACTGAACCCATTCAACCCGGCGCTTCGGCCAAACTAAAGGTGCAGTATAACGCTGCCGCCGTAGCTCCTTTTACCAAAGACGTGAACATTAAGTTCGCCGGGATTGATGAAGTAAAAGTGGTTAAGATCGTAGGAGAGGTATTGAGCGCAGAAGCCTATGCCGAAACGCAAAAGCAAGCGCCCAAGGCTGCCGCTAAAAAATCCTGATCCGGGATCGCATTATTGACCAAAGATGTTGAAACCCTCCCTTTGCGGAGGGTTTTTTTATCGCAGCAATAATAGCGTGCCCTTGAGTGGTTCGGCATCTGGAATGACAATTTGGTAAACATAAATGCCGGCAGGAAGAGGAGCCCCCTTGTACGTGCCATCCCAGGCTACTACACTAGCCCTGGATTGATACAGCACTTGACCGGCCCTGTCGTACACAGATACCAGCGCACCCAATTCGGGGAGCAAAAAAGGAATCGTCCAGCGATCATTTTTACCATCTCCGTTAGGAGTAAAAGCATTGGGCACAAACAAAGAGGCCACTACCTCTACCTTAACGCGGTCGCTGTTTACGCAACCATAACGACTCGTAATTGTAAGCGTGTACTCGGTGGTTTGTGCAGGATTGGCCATTGGGGTTACTGCCGTGGGGTCCGAGAGCCCTGTAGCCGGGGTCCAGTTATAGCGGGTTCCGGATTCTGCGATCTCGGTTGCCAGTAAGCGAACCGGACTTCCGCCGAACTTGACCCTGTCGGGACCCGCCTGCGTCGGTGGCAGTTCGTAGACATCGATCCACTGCACAGTACTATTAATGCGACAAGCGCCAGCGGTAATAGAAGCAGCAGCAGCAACTCCTAACCGATACAAGAACAAGCCGGGGTTAGAAATTGGGCGGGCATACGCAAGAGAGGTAGCCCCTGCAATATCCGTCCATGTTCTACCGGTGTCTCGACTTACTTGCCACTGATAGGCGGTGGCCGCTGTGGCACCCGTTACTTGCGCCTGTAATACATAAGGCTGTTGATCGGGGGTACAGACCCTTACCGTGTCTCCCTGCCCAGTTACGGTGGCGCTAACAATGGGACCGCAGGCCCTAAAACTAATATCATCAAGCGCCAGATCGTTGCCTTGCCCCCCGGGTGCATTGTTGGTAATACGCAAGGTGACAGGAGCATCGGAATTTCCATTGGTAAAAGAAAATCCAACTTGCTGCCAAGTGGGCTGCGAAAAGACTTCAATATCGCCCGTGGCATGCTGGGCCAGCACCGTACCATCAGCCGCTTCTATCTTAAAGACAAGATTGGGTTTAATACTAGCCGGATTAGTGACCACATTTAGCACCCAGGCCGAGAACACATAGGTCGTGTTAGGGCAAAGGTTGGAGAGGCTTTGCACAAAAAAATCGCCCGGAGTTTGTGAGGCATTGACCATCATAAAGGCCCCACCCCCGGTATGATCACTGCTAACCGTGTGCCACTGTCTTCCGCAATTTGATTGATTGGTGGTGATGCTATAAAATCCATCGTTGGGGCAAGCCGACGTGGTAAGTTGATAGCCCGGGGCCGTAAAGTTGACCGGCGCCGTACCGGTACCAAAATCGATATTGACTACCGGGTCGCCCAAACTACCCGAGCAAACCTGCGCTTGCAATCTGGCAAGCAGCAGTGAAAAAAAAATAAAAAATATAGTGCCGTAGCGAAGCATGTGGGTTAGCGCAAAGGTATTGGTTTGCATACTATGGCTCTTGCTTAACTTTGTGCCATGCCAACCATTGCACAGCGAGGCCTTGACATGCCCGCCTCTCCGATTCGTAAACTCGTTCCCTTTGCAGAAGCAGCCAAGAAAAAAGGGATCAAGGTCTATCATCTTAACATCGGCCAACCCGATATTGAAACGCCACCCACCGTTTTAGAAGCCGTACGAAAGGCCGACATTCCCGTTCTTGAATATAGCCACAGCGCCGGTAACGAATCGTACCGAAAAAAATTGGTGCAGTATTACGAGCGAAACGGAATTACAGTTACCAAAGACCAAATTATTGTAACCGCCGGGGGTAGCGAAGCCATTCAATTTGGATTTTTTACTTGTTTGAATCCGGGCGATGAGATTATTGTTCCCGAACCCTTCTATGCCAACTACAATGGATTTGCCTGCGCGGCCGGTGTAACCGTTGTGCCGGTTACTTCTACTATCGATACCGGATTTGCTTTGCCCCCCATCGAAGACTTTGAAAAAAAGATAGGCCCTCGTACAAAAGCGATCCTGATCTGTAACCCCAATAATCCCACCGGTTATTTGTACAGCGAAAAAGAAATGATGGCACTGCGCGGCATCTGTCTACGACATGATCTCTATTTATTTAGTGACGAAGCCTATCGCGAATTTGCCTATGAGGGTGCTTGTATGAGTGCCCTGCAACTGGAGGGCATGGAGCAACAGGTAGTGGTAATGGATACCATCTCGAAACGCTACAGCGCCTGCGGGGCTCGCATTGGGGCTTTTGTTACCAAGAACAAAGAGGTCTACGATACCGCCATGAAATTTGCTCAAGCCAGACTAAGCCCACCCGGCCTTGCCCAAATTTTGGGAGAGGCTGCCGTTGACCTTCCTGCGAATTACTTTGATATACCGAAGGCCGAGTACCAAGCGCGAAGAGATCTGCTGGTAAAAAGATTGAACCAACTACCCGGTGTCTACTGCCCCAATCCTGGTGGCGCCTTTTATGCCATGGCAAAACTTCCGATCGATGATAGCGACCGTTTTTGCCAATGGTTGTTAGAATCGTTCTCGTATAAGAATCAAACGCTGATGCTGGCCCCTGCCACCGGATTTTATGGCACCCCCGGACTCGGTAAACAAGAGGTGCGATTGGCCTATGTGCTCAACAAAGAATCCATTGATGCTGCCATGGATTGCTTAGAGAAGGCATTGGAGGAATATGCGTAAAGAACGCAGATGACCTAATAAAGAAGTAGCTATGAGGCAGCCCCGCTAAGAAGTTTTAAGCCATCTTCGGAGTTGAGCAAATAGTATAGCACCTCGCTTTCTTGTTGTTTTATTAGATCGGGCTTCAACTCGGTAACTGATGGAGTGACCCACTCCTTTTAGTTGTTCCATTTTTCATGTCCGCTACTAATTAAGTTCTCTATTATTATTGAATAATGATGCGCTGTGGCCCTTTGTTGGTAAGCAAGAGGTAAACTCCTTTAGCCAAATGACTTACCGGAATTTGATGGCGTCCACCCGGCAAGTTTGCTTGCCATACGGTGGCCCCCGAAGTGGTAACGAGACGGAGCAATTGAGATTCGGCTACAAATAAAGTGATAGTATGACTAGCAGGATTTGGGAATACCATTACCTCAGGACCCGGAGCGTCCATAATAATGCTGACGATCTTACTGAAGCTGGCTTTCCCGTCCAGATCACTTTGAAGGATCCGATAAAAATTATTGATGCCGCCTTTTTGGGGAGTTTGGTGAATTAGACTATAGTCTTTAGGTGATTCGCTTTTACCGGCCGCAGGAACCTTACCGATAGGTTGCCAATCGATTGCATTCGTACTAAACTGTACCTCAAAATCACGAGTATTTAGCTCTGTTGCCGTTGTCCATCGCACCAAGACCCTACCACTTAGCTTTTCGGCAACGACAGACTTCCAGGTAACGGGGAGTACACCGTTATTGTTTGTAATAGTAATTGCTCAAGTGGTAGTACAGGTTATACCTCCGGCAAATAAAGAATATGTTATTGTGGTGGTACCCGCTGCAACACCAGATACAATGCCAGAAGAAGAGCCAATGGTGGCAACAGCAGGGTCCGAACTTGACCAAGTGCCTGTTCCACCAGAGGTGGCACCCGTAACCGTAAAGGTGGGAGAAGTAGTCGATGCATTCCAACTATACCCGGCAGAGGGACTGATGGTACCGGCGGAGGTGACGGTTACTGTTATAAAATTTGAATTTGCAGTTACGCCATCGCCTGAGCAAGTAGCCAACCTTTGAAAATAAGTAGTTTGAGTCAAAATGTTCCGGGTGAATAATTTTGACCAGTAGATGCCCCCGGTGCGTTCACGTACCCATCTGTAGACGTAAGCGTTGAAACTTGCCATTGATAAGTAACTGTTCCAGTACAGTTTTGAGTAGTTGCACCAGTAATTGTCGAGGGGGTGGTACCCGAACATAATGTCTGATCTCCAGAGATTGTGCCTGGGTTGAAATTCGAGGTACCAGCACCTCCACCATTTCCATCAGTTACTATGTAAGAGCAAGGAGCAAGGGCAGTACCCGAGGAGGTTTCGAAATAAAAAGTATAATTGGCAGCAGGAGGAATAGGCGCGCTGCTTTTTTGCCCATAAAAACAAAGCCTCTGCTTATTTACATCTCCATTAAAACCACCGAACCAAATTGCTGTATTTCCATTTAAAAGCTGACTACCCTCTTGTATAAGAAGGCCATTTCTGAGAACCCTAAGCGTTCTAAGGCTGGTTCCCGAAGTACTAAACTTGAAGTCACCCGTCTTGACAGTATACCCCGGTGCGCGATTGGGATTATCCCAAACAGAATAACAGTCCGTACTTTGTCCATTTCCATTATTTCTGCTTTCGATCACCAGGCATTGAGCAAAAACCCCAGTGCAAATTAGTTCTACAAAGAATACTAACAGGAGGCAAGTAGAAGCCCTAGTAAAACCACTCATGAGCGTCTTGAATATTAATAAAAAAGAAAACTGACCAACTGCGCCGAATAAATTCTAACTAATACTATAAAGATATAGAATTTATTCTAAATTCATTAATAAGAACAAACACTTAATCTCTTTTTTTGAGTAAACCCCTTTCAATACATGCCAACTTATAAACAATTGACTTAAATTGTTAAACGCCCTTAACTGGAACCCAATACCTGCCCGATGAAACAAATCCGACTTCTTGCCGCCTCTCTACTACTCTGCCAGCCCCTATTGGCGCAATGGAATCCTAACACCTCGGTCAATTTAGAGGTCTCCACCCTGCCGGTGGCAGACCTGCAGACGGTCATTACCAGCACGGGTAAGACTTGGGTGGCTTTTTATCATGCCAATGGAGGCAACTATGATATGCGGGCGCAATTGCTCGATGTTGATGGCACTAAACTGCTGGGGCCAGATGGCATGTTGGTCGACAATCAACCTTCGGGATCTTCGACAGCTGTTTACAGCATCTGCAAAGACGCCAGCGACAACCTGGTGATTGCCTTGGGTAACAAACTGGCAACTAGAAAAGTAATAATCAGGTAATAAGCAACGAATGATGCGGCCAATAGGTTTTTTATTTCTCGCGCTTTTTATCGGCTATACAGCAGAAGCGCAACCCTTTATCAATGAGGTCAGGCAATTTAGCAAATCTGATTCTCTACAGACCCCTCCCATACATCCCATTTTATTTATTGGCAGTTCTTCTTTTACCTATTGGAAAGATGTGCAAGATTATTTTCCGGGTCGAACTATTCTTAACAGAGCCTTTGGTGGATCTTCGCTAACGCATCTGGTCTTGTACGCCAACGAAGTGATCTTTCGGTACAAACCCAAACAAATTGTGATCTACTGTGGTGAGAACGATCTGGCCGGCAGTGACCAGGTAACGGCCGACACGGTAGTGGCGCGCTTTACTACGCTTTTTTTAATGATAAGAGAAAAGCTGCCTAAAACTCCCATTGTCTACTTGTCGATGAAACCAAGCCCAAGCAGAAGAAAGTATTTGCCCGCTATGCAAGAAGGAAATCGCAATATAAGATCCTTTTTAGCCCAGCAGTCTAACACCGCTTTTTTAGATGTGTACAGTGCAATGCTTAGCGCTGATGGTACCATACGACCCGAGATCTTTACCGCCGATAGCCTGCATATGAATAAAAAAGGTTACGCCCTGTGGCAACCCCTACTGGAGCCGCTCTTGCGCCTTTGAACGATCGAAAAGTGACTCTTGATTAGAGAGAAAAACGGTGGCAACCCCATTACCAATAAAGTTGGTGATGGCACGGGCCTCGGACATAAAGCGGTCCACGCCGAGTAAAAGTGCCAGTCCTTGCACCGGTATTACTTTGACAGCGGCCAGTGTGGAGGCCAGAATAATGAACCCGCTGCCAGTAACCCCTGCAGCTCCCTTAGAAGTGACCATCAACACTCCAATGATGGTGATGATCTGTTCCCAAGAAAGATGCACATTAAAGACCTGTGCTAAAAAAATAATGGTCATTGATAGGTAAATAGAGGTGCCATCGAGATTAAAGGAATAACCCGTGGGTACTACAAGCCCCACCACGGAGCGGTGACAGCCCATATCTTCTAGCTTGGTCATAAGGGCCGGCAAGGCCGCTTCTGAAGAAGAGGTACCTAGCACGATCAGCAACTCATCTCGCAGGTAGCGAAGAAATTTCCAGATACTGACCTTATAGTAGCGCAACACCGCCCCTAAAACAAAAATAATAAACAAGAACATGGTGATATACACGCAAAGCATCAACTTACCCAAGGGGAGCAACGCCGCCAGTCCGTATTTGCCAATGGTAAAAGCCATTCCACCAAAGGCCCCGATGGGGGAGAGTTTCATAACCCATCCCAGCGCCTTAAAAATATAGTTCGCAGCCCACTGAATCTTAGCCAGAACGGTGGCCTTATGAGCAGAGCGACTGAGTAGTAGTCCCGCTAGTATGGAACCCAGCAAAAACTGAATGGTGCTATTTTCCCTAAAAAAAGACAACATAGAAACGGCGCTACCGTTTTGGTATTTTGATACATCGGCTACGCTAACTCCCGACGTATCGATACCGGCACCGGGCTTTACCACATAAGCAACGGCAATACCAATAACCAGGGCCAGTGTTGTGACCACCTCGAAATAGAGCAACGCCTTGCCTCCGATTCGGCCTACTTTTTTCATGCTTTCCATTCCGCAGATACCCGTAATGATCGTTACCACAATAATGGGGTTGATAAACAATTTTACGACCTCTATAAAGTATTTGCCCAAGGGTTGCATGGCAATGGCGGTAGCGGGCGAAAAATGGCCCAAAATAATACCTGCCGCAATGGCCAGCAGCACCCAAAATGTGAGATTCTTTCTGATGTGTTTCAAGTTGCGCTTAGTTAATGCCGGGTTGGCGTTATTGCCGACCGTAAAATAGAGGATTTTCGAGCAACTTGAATCATTTATTTACTTCGGCTGTACTTTTATAGCTATGAGCAGACCCTTACCCAATGAATGTGACCCATTCTATTATCACTATATCGAGTTAACCGAAGCATCAGAGGCCCCTCATTTGCCTACCCGGTACAAGACACCTTTTAAAATTTTCTTTTCTACCCTACCGCCTTCAAAAGCATCATATGCCTATGCCGAAGGTAAATGGACCCTGAAACAAGTACTTCAACACCTGCTAGATGTAGAACGAGTTTTCGTTTATCGTTTGCTGTGGATCGTTCGGGGCGATAGGCAACCTTTGCCAGGCTTTGACGAAAATGCCTTTGCCGATCAAGCCCCGGCCCATCACCGAACCCTGCAGTCATTGATCGAAGAGTGGCTACTGCTTCGAGAAAGTACCGATCATTTTATTGCGCAGCTTTCAACGCCAGAGCTGGCCAAGCGGGGAATCGCTAATGGATCAACGATTAGTGCCAATGCCCTTTGCTTTATTATTTATGGGCACGCGCTTCATCATATGAATATCATTAGCGATCGCTACTTGCCCTAGCCCTCTCAAGGGCATTCGTACAAGATTAGTTTCGCTTTGCGTCGTTTTCGAATTGCTGGTGAATGAGCAATACCAAGAGCCCAAAGAGTACGGCGGCTATAATCAGCACATTGTTCAAGATGCCCGAAACAGAAAAAGAAATCTTTAGTAAGATCGTAGAGAGTACGAAGCCCGAATTACGAATAATGGTATGAAAGCGGTCAGAATGAAAAAAAGAGGTTAATAAGATCAACACATCCACAACGATCAGGATCGTAAAGAATTCATCGAAAAAAATACTATTGATATTCGACAGGGCTGTTAGACCCGTGGCCTGGTCGTTGAGCAATTGCAAGACCCAACCAATAAATGAGTAAGCAGCCAAGCCAATCAATACGGGCACCAGCAGCAATGCTATTCCCTTTTTCAAAAATACAAATTGAGAAAGTTGATCGGGAACACCTGTTACCCCTTCGCGCTGCGAACCAGAAGCGCGTCGCAAGATCTTATGATAAAACAGATAGATCAGAAAGAAAAGCACAAGCGAGGTTACTACATCATACGTAAACTGTAGGTCATTTTCGTTTTGAAACCAAGTAGAGCTGAGTTCAAGATTGCCCAGATCTTTAAATATTCTTCGGATGACGATTAGAGTGATGATCTCATATTGCTTACCGATATAAAAAGAAGTAGATTTAGGTAAATAAAAAAGCAAGAGATATACTTCGTAAACCAGAATAAATGAAAAAGGTGTGTAGATGGCGGAAATAGGATTGCTTAAAAATTTAGAGGCCGTTACAATAACACCCTGGTTGGCGAGCACAATAAGAAAAAGATGAACCAGGTAGCTGGCTATGGCAAAACCGAGCACAAAACGCTCACTTCGTTTCTTGGAAGCCGCAGACAGAAGGACCGCCTGCCCTGCCTCTGTTATCTTTTTTAGTAGTGTGCCCACAACGTATATGTTAGTAACAGATTGACCATCCGCCTGTAGAAAGTTAGTCTATTTAGCTCACACACCCTCTTTTATCAATCCCCTACTTTGCCTACATAAATGCTTAAGCTCTTTTACAGTTTGAAAATTAATGAATTAGCGCTTAGTACACATAGCCGATTTTAAACGAACTTTACCTCTACTACCACACCGTATGGACCCTGCCTTAACGATTAGAAGAGTAAATAAAAGTGATGAACCTCTTCTTGCTTCTATTATTCGCGTAACGTTTGACGAGCACCAGGCCCCCAAAGAAGGAACGGTGTACTCCGATCCAACAACCGACCATCTCTTTGATCTGTTCGAACACCCCGATGCGGTGCTGTGGGTTGCCGAATGGGATACAATAGTTGTAGGTTGTTGTGGCGTATACCCAACTACTGGCTTACCCACTGGTACGGCCGAACTCGTAAAATTTTATATAGGCTCTCCGGCAAGGGGCAGGCAAATTGGCAAGCAGTTGATGAACACTTGTATTTCATCGGCAAAAGAACTGGGCTATGTAAACCTTTATTTAGAAAGCATGCCACAATTCTCGACCGCTGTTGATTTCTATACAAGATTGGGGTTTACAATGCTGCCGCATTCATTGGGCGACTCAGGACATCCTACTTGCTCCATTTGGATGTTACTCCCGTTAGAAAATAGATAGAATACATGTGGAGTCCCATTGCGCTAAGAAGGGATTTTCATACTGCTAAAAAAACAGTGCAGGAGATAGGGCGATTAGCCAACTCCCTCTTGGATGATTTACTGGATTTTACAGATTGATATTTAACATTTTACGATTGTAAATGTGTGGGCGTTGACTGCTGCGGTCATATTTATTATCTTTAATGACAATGAAAGATTTGGCAACCATAAAATCCAAGCTCGCCATGCTCAAGCCTGAGCTTGAAAGGTCGTATCATGTCTAATCCATTGGTATTTTTGGATCTGCCGTCAGGGCTGATTTTACTTCGAAAAGTGATATCGATTTAATTGTAGATTTCAACCAACCCATCGGCGTTTCTTTTATCGATTTGGCAGATTTTTTAGAACAGAAAATGCAAACTAAAGTTGACCTTGTATCTCGAAACGGGATCAAGCCACAATACTATACAGCAACCGAAAAAGAGATTGTTTATGTCTAAAAGGGACCCTGCGCTCCTTATCAACGACATTTTAGAAAGTTGCAATAAAATCTTGCAGTACACAAGCTCCATGAATTTTGAAGAGTTTTTGAAAGACTCAAAAACCATCGATGCAGTCATTCGAAATTTTGAGATAATTGGCGAAGCATTAAGCAGAATTTTGACAAAAGATCCTGAGACCAATATTTCTAATTCTAGAAAAATTGTAGACACCCGAAACAGAATCATACATGGATATGACGCAGTCTCCGATGAGATAATTTGGGGAATTGTCATAAAACACATTCCAGTCCTACAGAAAGAAGTACACGCATTACTTGGCGATTAATCAACAAAATAGAAAAGCCCCAGATCAACATCCAGGGCCTTTAATATTATTTTATAAAATAACAGTACCGGGGATAGGACAATTATCTAACTTCCTCATGGATCATTTGCTGGATTTTTTAGATTAAATTGCATTACCTGCCAGTTTGAATCAGATGTTTGAAGCTTATGATCCTGCTAAAAAAATTTGCAAGAATTAGGCCAAAGGGGCATTTTTCTGTTAATTTAGGTTGGTACAACAAAGTTTTAATTAAAAGAATCTCACAGCAAGAAATATGAGTTCACTTTATTGAACTTTGGTCACCCAGGTCAAATCGATATCGGTG
>Ga0194133_10001828_pt1 | contig 35198 bp, 46 predicted proteins | sample TA2KigOf40mmetaG_FD_155448 | JGI IMG/M metagenome (GOLD analysis project Ga0194133, IMG submission 155448) | Freshwater microbial communities from Lake Tanganyika, Tanzania - TA2015055 Kigoma Offshore 40m | ecosystem: Environmental > Aquatic > Freshwater > Lake | place: Tanzania: Lake...
AACACAATGTCGCCATGTTTGAACAACATAAACTAAAAGTTGATGGCGGAGTTTACGATATTGCCCGTTTTGCATTTGGGGAAGACAAACAATCATTTGATGAACGTGTCAAAACCGCAGTAGAACTGACAAAAAAGGGGAACAATACAAGATGGGGTTTATTTGTAAGCGATGAACAACGCCGTCAACAAGTACTTGAATTCATGGTTGTTCAGAATCAGCAAAAATTGCGAAAACTGTTGGCTAAGGGATATTATGATGACTTACATCAAAACGAAAAAACTCAACTTGAAGGGAATTATCCAAGGACTGTTAGCAATTATGCCGCTGAAAATTTTAATGAATTAGTCGCCGAAAAAGGTTCAGCATACAGAATGGGGCATCCGGTTGGCGACCCCAACAATCCTGCTTGGCGCAAACTAATCAAATTTGTGCGGGGTGGTAGAGGGGTTGAAGAAGATATCGTCATCCCTGAGGGCTTGTCTAGAAACCAACGACGACAACTTGAACGGGAACGAGAAAAATTGAAAAAGAGTTTGGAAAATCTTCCGTTTGGTATTGATTGGGCGAAAGTTTCCCCAATCGACCGCAAATCAATACCTGGGGAATCACTATCTAAGAGTGGTAAGTTCATCAGTATTTTTGGTAGATGCGAAGGTTTCACCTATTACTCTAAAAACAACCGAAAACAAAAAGGTTCCGAGTCTGGAAAGAAAGGCATCTCCGAAGGTATTTTTTCTCTAAAAACTGCTCTCAGACCAAAAAGAAAAAATCCGACGATTGATAGTGATGTTGTGAACATGTTGGCGATTAGGGTGAGACAACATAACGCCACTGTTTCAAATACTTCCCATAAAACAAACTTGCGTGATGTAAAAGTTGTGTATTTGCGCGGTCTTTCGGTGGGGGACAAAAAAACAGCCCTTAAAAGGGTAAATAATTTTTTTCAAGCCATGGCTTCTAATACCCCCTTGCCAAAGGGTCAACGACAAGATTTTGACATCGTCCCCGAAACCCACCCCTCAAAAGACAAGAAAACAGCCCACAAAGATGGAGGTTTTGATGATGGCGAGTTCGGCATCAAATACAAATCTGCTTGCTGTCCGCAGTTGGTTAAGAGACACAAAAGGTTGTAAAGATATCACATAATTTTATTTATGTGGGGTTGCATTTACAATACTATTTAAGTGTTATTCTCATAAGTACAGTAATTATTATTTACTGGACTGGGTGCTTACCTAAGTCGCGACAACAACAATCACCCATAATAAATTCCTTAGGAGGAATTCAAATGTCATTCGATGACAGCCGTTTACGCGAACTGCAAACCGCACTTCGCTCAAAAATGGCAGACAACAAAACCATCGCCGACTCTTTCAAAGTCGAAGAGGGAACAGTAGTTGTATCTGCCGAACAGAAAGCACAATTTGACCGCAACATGTCGGACATCCGCGAAATCAAGAGCCTCATTGAGGGTCTTGAAGGTATGCGCGATGCCGAACAGTGGGGCTCAGAGGCTTCGGCACAATCCGTAGCACAGACCTCAGCGGTGGAATCCCAAAGCGCACCAGCGCCGCAATATCAGGCTAAGAGCCTCGGCGATATGTTCACATCGTCAGACGAGTTCAAGGCTTTGAACAACGGACGCAATGGCGCCAACATGCCATCACCATACATGGTGAACCGTGCTGACATTAGTGGTCCGTGGGGAACCAAGGACATCTATACAGCATTGCCGTCAGGTACTCCAGGTTCGTTCGGTAGCATCCAACGCGATGCCATCGTTGTTCCTCCGATGCGCACGCGTCGTGTTCGTGACTTGTTCCCGACACGCACCACAACCGCAGCGGTCATTGAGTACTTCCGCATGAGCGGTTTCACCAACAATGCCAATGCTGTTGCCGAGCGCAATACCGGTAACACTGCGTTTGCAGCCAAACCACAGTCGTCATTGGCGTTCACGGGGCAACAAGCACCTGTTCGCACATTGGCTCACTGGGAAGCCGCACACCGCAATGTCCTTGCCGATGAACCGCAACTGCGTTCAATCATCGACAATGAGTTGATGTACGGTCTCCGTTTGCAGGAAGATGCACAAATCCTTAACGGTGACGGTTCGGGCGAAAACCTGACTGGTGTTCTTCAGACATCGGGCATTCAGACATATGCTTGGTCGGATGGCGCGACCGGTGACCTCAAGGCGGACGCAATCCGTCGTGCGGCAACGCTCTCGTTCCTCGCTTACTACGAGCCGACAGGTGTCGTTATCCACCCGAACGATTGGGAAGACATTGAGTTGTCAAAGGACAGCAACGGTCAATATCTCGTTGCGGTTTCAGTGGCGCTCGGCGGACAGCCTCGTTTGTGGCGCATTCCGCTTGTCGATACCCCAGCAATCGCCGAGGGCACCGCTCTCGTCGGTGCGTTCGGTACCGGCGCACAGTTGTACGACCGTGAGCAGGCAAGCATCCGAATTAGCGAACAGCACGCAGACTTCTTCGTGCGAAACGCAATCGTCGTGCTCGCTGAGCAACGCCTCGCACTCGCTGTGAAGCGTCCAGAAGCATTTGTCAAAGTCACTTTTGACGAAGCACCATCAGCCTGATAAGGCTGTAAGTAATTAGCATTAACCCCCGTGCTCATCCTGAAAGGGATGGGTGCGGGGGTTTTGCTTTATGTATGGGATAATAAATAAATGGAGAGATTTTGGTACGGGGCAACAGTCAATAGAGTCATTGATGGCGACACTATTGAACTCATGGTTGATTTAGGTTTTAATATCCATCACAAAATGCGTGTGCGTCTTTACGGGGTGAACACCCCCGAATCCAGAACCAAAGATTTGAAAGAAAAAGAAATGGGACTAAAAGCAAAAAAATTTACCGAAGATTGGCTTACAAATCACAAATGGGTTTTTGTGAATACCATCCCTGACAAAAACGATAAATATGGTCGTATTCTCGCTCGGATTTTTAGTTCAGACAATGTGGATGACCCCAAAACCGCTTGCCTCAATAGGGACATAATTCAGTCAGGGTATGCGAGGGAATATTTTGGTGTAGGCGACAAAACTTGGGCAGAATTTAAAACAAAATAGACGGTTAAGAGTTTTCGGTTAAATTGTCAAGTTGCTCTCTGAGGGACTTGATTTCTTCCAAGAGCCCATTTTTTTCTTTTTTGAGGTCTTGAATATAACGAGCAACATAATGGTTAAATTCTGTTTGAGATATTTGAGATTTTTCTACTTGCATGACCGAATATGATACATAATATATTGGTTATATTCAGAAACTTTAAACAAAAATTTTCATAATTTGGTCACCGACCCATTTCGCAACAGGAGATGCAACCCCGTTGCCGCATTGCTTGTAGCGATGAGTTTCCGCCTGCTCCGTGCCGTCAAGTTTCCATTTTGTATGATTGTCCGGCCACCCCATAAGTCTTTCGCATTCAAGGGGAGTGAGGCGACGAACAGCCATAGTTGGCTCCAAAATTGAAGGAGACTGTTGTGAAGCCTTTAACGGAGGCGATTTATCCTCAAATACTTCGGCATTAGACCCAAACTGCGTATCAAACGAGTGGATAGCGATATGGGGCTCATTGTCTCCACGCTTGACTTCGGCACGAAGAGTGGGGACTACGCCTTGCCATACACCTCCATTAAGCCTTGTCATTGTCCCTGGTTGGAAAACTGTTGGTTCAATACTCTGCTCAACCGTTCTGGCAACTTTTTCCCTCTTCGCTCCGCCCGCCGAAGGATTCCTGTGCAAGCCTTCGCTGAAAGGTAGTAACGGGTTGGGACATTTGTTGGCAATTCCAGAATCGAAGACAGAGATGACAAACACTCTTCTACGCCGTTGGGGGATTCCGAAGTATTGCGCATCCAACAGTCTCCATTCCGAGAAACACGCCCCTGCTTCATCCATCTCGAAGAGGACTTGCCCGAAGTCGGCACCCTTGCCGGAAGATAAGGCTCCCGAGACATTTTCCCAAATAGAGATTCTTGGATATACCCCATCAGTTAATCCTCTCAATTCCTTGATAATTCTAATCCCCTCATAGAATAACCCCGAGCGCTCGCCTTTAAGTCCTGCTCTTTTGCCCGCAAGAGAGAGGTCTTGGCACGGCGACCCCCACGCCACAACATCAATAATTGGCGCACAATCAAGAATATGTTTTCCGGTGAGAGTCGTTATGTCTCCCCACTTTGGGACATCTGTCCAATGCCTATGCAATATTTCCGACGCGTTTTTGTCCCATTCGCATTGGAAAACGGTCTCCATTCCAGCCTGTTCCAAACCGTAGTCAAACCCTCCTACCCCGGAGAAAAGGCTGAGGACTTTCATTTGTCTTTCTGCTTTGTCTTACCAATCTTGGAGTTGTAGATATCTCCAACATTTTTTAAGTTTTGGGAAATTGTGCCTCTGATGTTTTTTGCGTCTAAATTCCCTGCCCGAAAGTAAGTACTTTTCTGGTTTATTTCTTGTTCAAGACGCTTAACGGCTTCATTCAATTTTTTTATGGCGTTTTCCACACGAAGCAATATTTCGTCTGACGAACTCTCTATTTTTGAGAGCCTTTCAGAAAAAATATCAAAATTTTTTTCTGCATCGCGATTTTCCATTGTTTGCCCCCCTTTGGGTTACTGATTACTTGAACCAATGTCAAATTTAATTTTGTGCTTTACCACATAACGAAAATTATGTAACGAGCAACATTTATTCAGATTGTACGAGTTGAGAATCGTGCCACAATTAGGCTCGGCGCAAACGCGTTGTCCGTTGCCGTACTTTTCTTTATGGCGCCATTCACGATGGTATTGAGCACGGCTTTTGGTTGTGGTGGTCATTCTGGCTTCTCGCCAACCAATTTTAGTGCTTTTTTGTTGATGGATTCCCAAACCTCGGGGTGATTTTTCCTTACCCACGACGAAGCAAGTTGTGCTTTCTTGCTCCCCAAAATGGTGTAATACCGTTGAATTTTTTTGCCCTTGTCCGTGCTCCTATATTTTTTCATATATGTGGAGGCGGCTTTCCTGCACAATTCGCAACGACATTTACCATTCGTATAACAGTTGTATGTGCCGTGTTTCAGCATTAAACAACCCCAAACATGTTACTTAAAGACCATGTATCAATATTGATTTTGTGTCCCTTGACGATGTCTTCCATGGTGAAATTGCCCCACTTGTACCCACCCGCAAGGGTGAAACAAGATGGTTTGTCCGCAATCCATTCAGAAACCAACTGTTCTCTTGCCGTAAGAACACCAAATGGGTCTTGAAAATTGACTGTGTTGATTGGGTCTATGCCCGCATTGTATAAAACTATCATGCCGTGTTCGTATTTTGCTTCCGCCGCCTCTAGGGAATGACTTATCGCATCAATGTATGCACCGTCTGAACCCGCCCCTTGCAAATTTAACAACCAAAAATAATGGGGGTCGGACGGATGGTACGAATCAACACCCGAAACACTGACATCAATTTGAACGATGTCGCCCTTTTTGATGATTCCCATTCGTTCAAGATTTTCGATATGGGACATGGTGCCACCACCGCAATGTGCGTCGTAATCCAAAATCATAACTTTTTGTCCAAGATTTACTGCGTGCGTCGCACCCACCGCAAGACCGTTAATCGTGCAAAAACCCATCCCGTAATCTGGTGATGCGTGGTGCAACCCCGAAGATAGAGAACCCGACCTGTTCTCTCCCGAGATTGCCGTTACGACAGATGCAACCACGCCGTGAGAGTGCGCAATTGCGAAATCATATGTTTTGTTATCCCATGCAAACCCGCTTGAACATGCCAAGTTTGAGTTTCGCCCGTTAATTAGGGAGTCGTGGTATTCCCGCGAATGAATGACCCCAACTATTTCTTTGACCACTTTTTTATGAACCACGGTTGATGGGTCAAGAATTTGTATGTTTTTGTTGTCTTCTAATGCTTGTGCCACAAATTTGGATTTGCGGGTGGTCTCAAACGATGTTGGAGACGCTATGTAATCGTTGTTGTAAAAAATTTTCATGTTAGTAATAAGTGTCTGACCTGTACTTGTCCAATAATTTAAAAAGTGTATGGTTTTTAAAACCAAAAATCTTTTCTAGGTGGTAAACAATAAGACTATTTGGGGAAAACGGTCTTTGGGTGTTGTGTCTGCTAGTTATAAAACCTAATTTTCCTTTCGGTTGCGCTTTGCTCAGGGAAACTATCGCTTCTTCTTCGTCCACGCCGTTGCCTATTGCCACCCCCCACGCCGTTGCTGTTGACCTTGAAATGCCTGCATGACAATGAACCAACAATTTTGGGACATCAATGCCAAAATCCAACATTTCGATGACATCGTCCATTGTTGGACCGCCTGATTCTATTTGGATTGAGTCTTTGAACTCAACGACCTTATGGTTTGGGTGACCAAATGCCGTCTCGTATTTGGTGGGTCCTGCCGTGAGTACGGCGTCAAATGCCATACACTCTTTTTCTGCTTCCCTCAGGTTTCTGACCGTCGGTATGTATTGATTTCGGGTTGATTGTTTTAGTTGAATATTACGCACATTGTTATTCTATGGCGGGTTTGGGGACTTGTCAACCTATTTAATATCAAGAAAATAAGGGATTTCCGAGGGGGAGGGGCAGGGAATTACAGGGGTGTAATTTGAGGTTGTGTTTTTAAAAATAGTCCTGTATTATTTTACATATCCGATGAGGATGAACTAATAAACCAAACATAAATGGGAGTAAATAATGACTGCAACTACATATCAGGCGATGCGCAAGAAACTGGGCACTCGTCGCGGTCGCAAGCCTCTTTCTCCAGAAGAAAGAGAATTACGACAAGAAAAACGGAAAATTGAAGTTCGTCGAAGAATGGAAGCAAAAAGACGAGCGTGGTTCGTACTTGAAAACAAGTACAGCGCAGAGTTCCAAAGAATTTTTCAGGAAGAATACGAGACACTGAAAAAGAACAAAAAGTTCGCAACCAAGTAACCCCCCAAAGGTACTGCGAGAAAGAACGGCACCGAAAGGTGCCGTTCTTTTCATGTAGTACGATATTCATTTATGGGCGCAGAGTATCTGTTTAATGATTTCCAAATCGTTAGGGCAGATAGGTCGCCATGTCCAGTTTGTGGGCACCCCACGGGGGACTGTACGGGCGAAGCCCAATTAGAACATAAAAAAATATTTGGCATTGGACTTTTTGAATCTGTTGATAACTCTCAGACATACACCGTTCTTGAGGACATCTATACGGAACGACAAGTCACCCCGTTGCAATCTCGGAAAGTAATCGAATATCACAAAGGACAAGTAATACCTTTATCCACAGCCCGACAACTAGGGCTGATTGACTAAACGCCTATTTTACTGAAATTAAACTCTGGCGTATAATTAAAAAATTACCTTATTGACAAAAGAAAAGACAAGGCATCACAATGGATTCCGTATCGCTTACCCCCGAATTCCTAGAGAGATATCGTTACGCAACACCGCCTTGGGGTTTTAACGGTTTGGGGGAAATCGTCTACCTGAGAACATATTCGCGACCAATCGAAAACCTTGATAGGAACGAAACTTGGATAGAAACGGTTTCCCGATGTATAAACGGTGCTCTAGAAATCGGAGTCAAGTGGACGCAGGATGATGTAGAAAAAATTTTTGACCATGTCTTCAACCTGAGATGCTCATTCTCGGGTCGTGCGCTTTGGCAACTCGGTACACCTCTGATTAAAAAATTCAACGCCGCATCTTTGAACAACTGCTATTTCACAAACATTGAATCAATTGAGGATTTTGAGATTCTTTTTGATTATCTCATGCTCGGAGGAGGGGTTGGTTTCTCTGTTGAGCGCTCAAAAATTCACGATTTACCGAAAGTCAAATCAGGAATAAAAATTGTTCATGAACGAACAAACGATGCGGACATCATTGTTCCAGACTCAAGGCAAGGATGGAGACGACTGCTTCACAGTGTCTTAAAATCATATTTTGAAACAGGCAAATCCTTTTCTTACTCAACAATGCTTATCCGCGAATTCGGTGCTCCGCTCAAATCATTCGGAGGCACAGCCAGCGGACCTGGCGCCCTAGTTGACGGAATTGAAGACATATGCGGGGTTATGCAAAATCGTGAAGGCAAAAAATTGCGGTCAATTGATGTTTTGGACATATGCAACATCATTGGTCGAATTGTCGTCTCGGGTTCATCTCGTCGTTCGGCACAAATCGCAATCGGAGACCCCGATGATGTTCTTTTCCTTAGAGCAAAAAATTGGTCATCGGGAGACATTCCAGCATGGCGAGCAAACAGCAACAACAGTATTTATGCCGACTATTACGACCACATTCAACCAGAACTTTGGAAAGGTTATACCGGCAACGGTGAACCCTACGGCTTGGTCAATAGAAGGCTTGCCCGCAAACATGGTCGTCTCGGGGAACTCAAACCTGACCCCACAATTGAGGGATTCAACCCCTGTGCCGAAATTGCCTTGAGCGACGGCGAATCCTGCAACTTGTCAACCATTTTCCTGCCGAATGTAAGGTCACTTGACGAATTTAAAGAAATTTCAAAACTTCTTTATGTTCTTCAAAAACAGATAACAAGGCTGTCTTATCCTTACGAAAAAACGACGTCGGTCGTTTCAAAAAATGCCCGCCTGGGTCAAAGCATTTCGGGCATCCTTCAAGCAACAGAGGAACAGGTTTGTTGGCTGTCACCGGCTTATGAGGCGCTCGAAAGTTTTGATAAAGAGTTTTCGGACGAACATGGGTTCCCCCACTCAATAAGACTGACCACAGTTCAACCATCGGGAACGCTTTCATTGCTTCCGGGAATCACCCCCGGCATCCACCCCGCATTCGCGAAATACTATATTCGCAGAGTCAGATTTGGTGCTTCCGATTCGTTGGTTGACAGTTTGCGCAAGCGCGGACACAAAGTTATATGGGATATCGGTTTGGATGGACGGGAAGACCACACCAAATATGTTGTGGAATTCCCATGCAAATCACCAGAAAATGCCATTCTTGCCGAAAACATGACGGCAGTACAACAACTTGAATGGGTCAACAAGATGCAAAAAGAATGGGCAGACAATGCCGTTTCTGTGACCGTTTACTACCGAAAAGAAGAACTTGATGAAATTAAAGAGTGGCTAAGCAAACATTACGACGACAGCATCAAATCAGTTTCATTTCTTCTGCATGCAAACCACAATTTTCCTTTGCCCCCATACGAGGAAATTGACGAAAAAGAATATGACGCTATGGTCGCAAAAATCAACCCGAACCTTGGTTTGAGCCAAATTGCGGGGGCGGAACTTGATATTGACGCTTGCGCTACTGGCGCCTGCCCAATCAAATAAAGATGTTTTTTCACTTAAAAGATTTGAAAATAAACGACATCTTCAGAAAAGCAGGCTCAATCATTGATAAAAATGGTTTTTCAAAATCATTACTCTATGACCCCTACACCAAAGAAGTCGATATTTCGGGAGCGATATTTTTAGCGTGTGGGGCTTCAAAGAAATTGCTCATTGAAGGCGAAACCGACCCCGACAAACTAGGGATGGCTGAAGCAAATTGTGTTAGGTCAATGGTCGCAATCGAATATGTTGAAGCGATGGTTGGCAAAAACACCGTAGATTGGTCTGCGGAAAGCGAAAAATATGAAGCAATCAGTTTGCTGAACAGACTTGCCGACAGGATAGATATTTCTATTGCTAAGGGAACAACTTAAGTTGCTCAACGGCTTTTGCTTGCTCTATTTTTGTTAACTCATCGGCAAGCCTGACGGAAGCAATTTTGGCGTATTCAGGGTTCAACTCGCATCCCAAATAATTACGTCCAAGTTTTTGTGCAACAACACCAGTTGTGCCAGCACCAAAAAAAATATCCAAAACAGTGCCGGGAATGATTTCTTCACCGTCACATTTACATGATTTTTCCCACCCTTTGGTTTCCGTCTGAGAGAAACCGGCATCGCCCTTGCCGTTTATGTCCGCATAAGCGCCTTCATAGTTGTTTGGTCGGTAATTAATATCATTTTTGGGCAATTCGCTTCTCGCAATACGTTTTCTTTCGACAATCCTCACATAGGGGGCTTGGCAAATAGAGCAACAGCCATACTCCGATGTCCCCGCTTTGATGCATGGTTCAATCAAGTCTTGCGGGAATGTTGCAAAATGCGCTTCTTTAAATGGTTTGGTTGCCACCGTCCAAACCGAACGCTTGTTCTTCATCGTTGCTGTTGACCCACTTATTGAATTCATTTCTGTTCCGCGACGAGCGTCCGCACGGGAACCCCTGTCATCGCCCGCATATTTTGCTGGCTCCTTGATGGCTTCCGCATCATAAAAATATTTAGGCTTTTTGGTCAAAAGAAAAATGTATTCGTGTGCTTTAGTACATCTGTCAAGGACGGATTCGGGCATAGGGTTTGGTTTGCTCCAAATAATGTCTTGCCTTAAATACCATCCAGCAGATTGAAGCGCCAAGGCAACACGCCACGGGATGCCAACCAAATCTTTCGCCTTCAAATCCCCATCGTCCCTGCCAATGATTGCCCTGAAATCTTCGTTTTCGCCGCCTGCATTTGATGCGTTTGTCGATGCGATTGTTTGTTTATACCCGTTGCCGTTACTGCCAGCATATGAGTCTCCAAGATTTAACCAAAGAGTGCCATCATCTCGCAGGACGCGCCAAACTTCAGTAAAAACAGAAACCATGTTCTCCACATATTGTTCTTTTGTTTGTTCTAGCCCTAGTTGGCTGTCAATTCTTACGGCACCACACCTCGGACAGACGGTTTTATATATACCATCACCAATAGCCCCTTCAAGATTTCTTTGACCCGTGGAACAACTTTCGCTGAATTTGCTGTCGCGCTTATGCGAACATTTTGGGTCTCCCCCAAGCCATGTTGCGGTGCCATAATCTCTCAAGCCCCAATAGGGCGGAGAGGTGACGACGCAATGAATACTTTTATCCGGCAGAGATTTTAAGGTTTGCCTGACATCGCCTAATAAGATTTTTGGATTTGCGAGCAGCGCCTTATCCAAATTCGTCATATGCGGAAATTCCCCCTCATGGGGGTTATCTTACTTGGCTTTTTTAAACCAAGCAAGGACTCGCTGGCGCAAGGATTTTGACTGAATGTCATTCGCATAGACCATAACGGTGCTTGCGACATCCTTGGCTAGGGTTTCAACCGCAGCAGCGACAGCAGAAACAGCCTCGTCCGCACTTGAAACAGCCTCATTAATTTCTTTTTTTGCTTTGACAACTTTAACTTTTGAAGATGTCCCTTTTTTGGGGGCTTTCTTAACAGAAGCCTTTTTGGTTGTCTTTTGTTTGGTTGTTTTCTTGTTTTGTGCCATGAAGCAAACACTAGTAGACGGAGACCTTCTCAAATGCAACCCTGTAGCCGTTCACGGAAACTATTTAGGGTACTTTGGACTACATGGAAACAGGCATATACCCCACGGACTTGGACAAGATGGCTTTAGCCGTTGAATCTGCGAAGTTGGCGAAACAAATGAGTGTTTCCGAGGAAGGTATTGGGGAAGATATCAATATCAATCTGTTTTGTTGGAAAAACGACTATTTAGCATCCGTAGTTCAACTAAGCAATACCCACAAACTTGAACGAAATGAAAGAGTTGAAAAGATAACCGACGCTGCCTGCATCCTCAGAAAAGGATGGGGTGTGGATGAATTTACATTCATTGCGGAGGGTTATTGTTCCATGAAGCCATCGCAAACCAAGAATCAAGATTTAGCGGAGTTATACGCCCAAAAAAATTCTCCCGTGAAAGAATGTATATCGTTTACACATATAACCCAAAATGACGCAACATTCGTTTCGGTGCCCTATTCGGTGGGGCTTGGTAAAAAGGTGGATTTTGACACGCCGCTGTGTTATTCGGGTCTTGATGTAATGCGCGATTTAACATACACGGCGACATTGAAGGCGTCCCTAAAACTTAAACCATCAGAATTTGATGAGAGAGCAATAGACCGAGAAGCCTATTTTGGGACACTCGCATCAAGCCTGATTGAAAATGGTTTTGAAGTTTTTTATAGAGACGATTTATAAACAAATAAATAAAAGAAGGAACAATGGGAAAAAGACGAAAAAGCGTAAGCCGTGGCGCTCAGCAGAGAGAGCGCATCAATCCAATAACAAAACAAGTGGAGATTGTGTCCGGCACCAAAGCGGGCAAAAAACGCCAACGTCTCCCAGCCGGACATCCGTTGAGGACGCACGACATACACGGTATTCCAAACGCAAAGAAAAAGATTCGCACGAAAATTAACGACGAAGAATAAAAACATGGATTCCGTAGTCCTTATTGAGGGAGCAGAAATCGGGCAAATCCCACCAACTCCGTTAACCCCCTCGGTTGATTTGTCTTCGGTGGCAAAAGCGTGCGCATTGCTTAAAAAAATATCTCGACACTTTGGGACGCCAACTGGTTATAAACAGGAACAAAATGGGCGCCTCATACATTCAATCACCCCAGACCCCAAAACGGAATACATACAAATTTCTTCTTCCTCAAAAACAGAATTACAACTACATACCGAAACGGCTTTTCATCCTTTCAAACCTTCCCACATTCTTTTGATGTGTCTCAGGGGTGACCAAAATGCCTACACAACCTATGCCTTGGTCGATGAAATCGTGAAAGAATTGGATGAGTGGACAATCAATCAATTGTCAAGAAACGCATTCTTAACATCAATTGATGAAAGTTTCAGACAAAACGGCGAGCAAAACATACAACTGAAAACCCAAATTCTCAAAAAATTAGATAATGGCTACGAGATGCGGTTTGACGAGTTTTTCATGGAGGGCATTGATGATGATGCAAAAAGTGCTTTAATAAGTTTGAGAACAATTATCCCGAAACTCACACAAAGTATTGCCCTGAAAACAGGCGATGTTCTGATTCTTAATAACAAAAAAACAATTCACGGTCGAAAACCTTTTCAACCCCGATACGACGGAACCGATAGATGGGTTTTAAGAACATTGGTTGTTGATGAATGTCCGCCTATGTCGCAACAAATACATGACGACCACATGATTATCACAACAGATTTCACGCAAGAAACCACCATATAGTGTCCGCATCAATTGGTGTCGTCGGTTTTTTCGTCAACTTCTTCTTCGTCATCGGTGGCGTCACTTAAGGCAGGAAGGTCACCCATAAGGGCGGTCACCATGTCTTCGGGCAATACACCCGATTCACGCATAACAGCAAGAAGTTTCTTCGCTTCCGATTCCGCATCAAACTTTTCAATATTGTTCATATTGGAGGCGCCAGCCAAAACAGCACGAACAGGGGAAGTGTCTCGGACATCCATTTGAACATTGACGTTTGTTTGCTCCATCCCGAGAAGTTTGGCGCGTCGGTCAATAATTGAAAGAACGGTAGATACAGCCTTGATGTCTGGCTCAATAGACACCTCTGTGCCGTCGTCCATTTTCACCTTACGATGCTGTGTGAGTGGCCAGATTGCCTGCTGTAATGCGTCCAGACGCTCCAGTTCCATCTGTAGCACCTCGGGGTAGACAAGCAGGGCTTCTTGGCTTAATTTGTTTAACTGCCTCTTGATTGACGAATTGACAGCATTTGAGGCAACCCCAAAACGGCGGGCTATCTCCGAGATTGGCACTCCCGCTTGGCGCATTTTAAAAATACGGACATCCCGTTCAGCCAAAAATTCTCGGGTAAGCCCTTTTTCGCTCATACAAATATCTTAGGAAACTCAATAACCTCAAATGGGAACACAAGACCCCGCTTCATTTTTAAAGGAAACTGACGCTGGTCGCGGGCGCCCCTGAAATGCCTAACATCATAAACATAATCACCCACCGCCGTGGGGTCAGGCTGAAGCGCTAAACCGAATTCTGGCCACCGAGACCAAACAGCGGAACCAAACGGACGCAACTCCCTCGTAGCCATGGAGGAGCCCAAGGGGGCATGGTGCTCTAGCCATAAAGCACAATTGTAATAGTCGCGAATCATGTCAAAATATTTTGCGACCTCTACGGCGACCGCCTCGGATGTTCTGCCACCAGGGTCAACAAAAGATTTGTAAACAGGACCTATCAAAAGCAAATCGGGTCTTATTTTTTCTACAGTTTCCTCAATTAACGCCTTATCTGACGGTCGCATCAAATCAACGCCGGCGGGTTTAATCAAAATATGTGCCTCAATATTTTCCGCATACCCATAGCGTTTGGCGGCACCCATTATGGAGGTTGATTTTCTTCTGATAATTCTTTCGGGGTTCTCAAGGTCAATCGTTAAAGTACGAATTGGTTTAATTCGAGACATGGTAAACGGGTTTATTCCCGCAGCGCTACAAATAGCAACCTGTCGCATAAGCATGGTTTTGCCCACGCCCTCAGCAGCCACAACCATTATTCTTTCCCCGCGTTCAATCAGGTCAGGAATAAGCCAATCAAAATTGTCATCAACTTCTTCGTTCAAAAACTCTTCCCAATTTACGAGTTTTCCCCTATCATATGTGTCCTCGTGGTTGAACTGAGCCAAAAGCATTGATGCGCGAGAAAGTCGTGTTTCTTCGGAAAGGTCATTTCTGTGAAGCACTTTTTCAACTTCTTTGGCAAGTGCGAGGAGATTGTTTGTTGCGTCATCTACGGCTTTTTCGTCAACTTCTTCTTCTTCGTTTTTTTCGGTGCTTTCCAAACCCTCTGGTGCGTCTTTCAAATCAATTAAATCGTTAACACTCTTGCCCGACTGTATTAAATCGCTAACATCTTTAAAGCCCTCGGGTGGGATAAAACAAGTGACGGTGCACTCGGCGTTTTTCAAAACAGAAGCAACATGCAAAGCATGTTCCTTGCCGACTTTGTCATTGTCGGCAACAACGAAAACAAGCGCCCCCTCTAACGCCTTGGTGTGAATATCAAACCATTTGCCCGCACCGTTGGGGGGAGTGGTCGCACATAAACCTAATTTGACCAGATTGTCTGCATCCTTTTCCCCTTCGACAACCCAAATAACCTCGCCGTCTCGTTTAGCCTGCATCACCTGTGGTAGGCGATAAAGAATTTTGTCAACACCATCAAGGGAATAAATGTATTTTCGGGGATTTTCTGGGTCGGGTCTTCGTTGTTTAAAAGTTTTTTTGCCCCACTGGTCTACAAATCTTTGTTTCTGAAAAATTAGAGCACCCGACTCGTCTCGATAATCGTATGTTGCAACAAGTGAAAGTTTTCTTTGTTCCTGAGCGGCGGGGTACAAATCCATTACTTGAATGCCCATTGATTTACATATCTGTTCAACATTGCAACCGCTACCACGATGACAATTAGCCAAAACACGACCGTCTTTACCCTGTGCTATGGATAGCGAAGGATTATCGTCATCGTTCCTGCAAGGACACCGAGCCTGCCAGCCCGAACCTGTACGCCGAACTCCGTTGAGTTTTGATAAAAAAGACTCAACCGTTGACGATGTGATTGTTTCTGTCACTGATTAATCTCGGAACTTTCTGAGTTAGCCCGCCTGTGAATGCTCCCCGTCCTGATGGCTCTTTTGACGGCATCACCATTGACGCGATATTCTGGCAATTTGATTTGCCTTTGCTGTCGAATAACTTCACGCTCAATTTCGGTTTTGCCGCCCCAAACGCCGAGCGGTTCATAATGCAAAGAATACTCAAGACAGGGCTCCCTGACTTCGCAACCCTCACAATACTTAATCGCCAATCTTTGGCTTTTTATAAACCCACCGTTTCTTTCGGAATGGGTCGGGAAAAACAAATACGTGTCTTTCCCCCTACAATTTGCTTTTTGGGAATCAAAGCCCAAAAGAATACCCTTGACATTTCCCACTGTAACCTCCCCAAAATAGTGGTGTGATTACACTAGTGGTCTCTCGGGGTAAAGTCAACAATTTTTGGCTGTGTTTCCAAAAGTTTTTGAACCTGATTGAAGTCAAGAAAAATTGAAACATAGTTCACGCGCAAGTTGCCGTCATCGCCGACGGAGGATATGACTTCTATATTTTCCTGTTCGCACCCTAGCATATTGGCTACGCCAGACCTAATATTCGCTATACGAACTTCATCAACAAAAGTTTCATCGTAGAAATCCCAAACTTCCTCTAAAATTGGGGGCTGAACCACCGTCAAAGCCTTCAACTCTTTCTGCTTTTCGACAGCCACAACACACCATGCGCACGCTATTCGTGGCGCTTTTGACGGTCTCTTGCGCACCTCAACATGCCCGCAGGATAAACGATGATGATATTCGAGTTTTCCCCATTCTCCAACACGTTTAATTTCAAGGATTTCGTGTTGTGGGGCAGATTTTTTATTTACCACCGAAACGGATTAGCGTGTTCTATTGCGAAACGCTTTGCCTTTCTTTCGTGCAACCGAAGTATTCGGCACAAATTGACGCCCACGCTTATCGCCTTGAATTTTCTTACGATTCGTGGCGGCACGTTGGGCGGGCGTTAGGCGCCCCCAAACCTTATCGGGCAGATACCTGCGCATCCTGCCCCCACGCAGGGCTGGTTTGCCATCCGAAGTTCTCCACTTTTCTCGTCCCCACTTTTTCAGCGACCGCTGTTTTTTGTTTGGGCGCTTCCCTCTCTTGTATCCCCCACCCGCTTTCCTGTAGCGCAACGCGACGAGTTGTGCTTTACGAGCAGACCATTGTCCAGGTCGCCCACCCTCCGAACCAGCCATCACGCGAGCCTTGATGCGCTCACGCAGTGCGTTATTCGTGTACGGTGATGCGCTTTTTTCTTGTGCATTAGACATCACGAAATAGAAATCGTGAACCGCTTGGTTAGCGTCAAACTTAGAGGCACCAATTGGTGTGCCGAGAACTTTTACAAGCAACTCATCCATTCACCAATTTTACCTCACACAGATACCACAAACCTCACCCAGATACCACAAACTAAACAGAAAAACTAGTTTAATTTACTATGAAAAAGCCCCCTCGGAAACGGGCAACAGAAATTTATCAGCCTCCCACATGCACCCAATTGCACAATAACCGACAACATCCATCACATTGTCCTGCAAAGACTCGTTCTCGGGAGTCGCACCCGACAACAACAAATTCTCCAAACGAGCGACCTTATCGTGCAAACGAACATACAAACCCTGCGAACCAAACCGCCGGATATTTTCATGACCATAATCACGCTGTTTTTTGACCAGCACACTTTGCACGAGACCCACATTCAAAACAATCCCCAACCTAGAAGCCAACAAAACCGCCGCGGCGCCAACATCACGCCAAGACGCATACCGTGCCTCAAACGAACGGTCATCGACATCAAAATTTAAAACAATCGCCGCATCCAAAAACCCACGCAAATCACCAACACCCCCCACAACCAGCCTGCCGGTTTGAGAGTGTTCAAAAATGTCTTCACACGCAACCAAAGCCGCATCGTCCCAAACCGACAGCCCGCCAAAACTAGCCCCAAAATGATTTCCCATGCCCAAACACAATAGTAGACAATCAAGCCCAAAAGCAATATGCTGTGCCCATGATACAACTAACCGAACTAGACCCCGAAGCACCAAAACCGAAAAAAACACGGAATCGACCATCGCGGGCGAAGCATCCGTCAATCAGAAAAATGGAACGCGTCATATACGGCAAAAACACCTACATTACCCTTTGCTACGCATCAACTCGGTCACGAATAGTTGACAAAGAATGGTTCACATCGGAAGATGTTTACAATTTTCAGTTGAAAAAATGGTTGAGCGGAACATGTAGCGACATGTGTGCGCAACTCAATAAATTTGGCTATCTATCACGGAGACCAATCAACAAAACAAATCACAACCGCAATCAGGTGAGGTTTGAATACAGAATCACCCAATTGGGCGTGAACGCACTTCACCATCAAGCAAAAAAGGCATCATTTCGGAAATACCGACCCCATGAAGACTTTACTAAAGATGGTGATGTTGATTGAATGAAACCGAAACGAATATCATCAAATGCGCAGATGCTTTAGACGAACTGCGTAAACTTCCCGACGAATCAATCCATGCTGTCATCACCTCGCCCCCATACAACAAAAAAGGCATACAAGAGGGCAGGACACAAAACAGCAATCAAATCTGGCGCAAACACAATATTGACTACGCCTCGTACCACGACAACATGCCGGAGGTCGAATATCAACAATGGATAATCGCCGTCATAAACGAACTCCACCGCATTATCACCAAAGATGGCTCAATTTTTTTGAATCACAAACCCAGACGCTACGACAATCAAGCACGGCTTCCAACCGAATTTATTCATCAAACAAACGCCACCATCTATCAACTCATCATATGGAATCGGCGTAACAGCCCGAATATTCGCAAAGACCATCTGCTCCCAAACACCGAACACATTTATTGGTTGAGCAAAAAGAAACCTCGCACCTACCGTGAAAATATGAATCCGAACTACATCACCGAAGTGTGGGACATCGCACCGCAACAACAAACAACCCATCCCGCACCGTTCCCACCACAACTTGTAGAAAACTGCATACTTCTGGCGACCACGACGGGAGATATCGTCCTAGACCCGTTCAATGGCATCGGCACCACGACCAAAATCGCCCATCGACTCGGGCGCAGATATATCGGTTACGACATAGACGAACAATACACGCAACAAGCACGACAAGGCTTGGAGGGACAATGAGGGAATACGACATCCCCGCAAACTTCATCAAAGACCTCCAACACGGGGAAAATGGCGAACAAATCATCCGCAATTTCCTCCACGAAACCAATAGCGGGTCAATTGAAATCAAAACCGACCGATACCGCAATGGCAGAATCGCGATTGAAACAGACCAAAATCCACGCAACGAAGGTTGGAAAAAATCAGGCGTCAACATCACCGTGGCAAAATGGTGGGTTTATCAATACCACTTGGATGGTGCGTTTCTCATGATAAAAACCGCCCGCATGAAGCGGTATTTGCGTGCGCACCCCAACCGATTCAACGAAACCACCAAACAAAATTTCGCACCCAAAAGCGACAATCCCGCCAAAGGCTTCGTGCTTGAACAACACGAAGTAATGGACATGATGCTCAACCCTGACTACGATGAACCACAATGACCTACCCGATAATGCATCTCACCGCCAAAGAGGTCATACACCTCCGCAGATGGGTGAACGACTGCTATGAAAACAAACGCCAACACAAAGTAATTGACCGTAAATACACGGCTACCATGACCCCCAAGGGCGTCATAATGATGGGCAAAGCGGGCGAAGTCATTGTCGCCCGCCACTACGGAACCACCGTTGATTGGGACATCTATATCGGCGCAGACCAAGGACACGACACCAACATCAACGGTAGAAGCACGGAAATCAAAACTTCGACCCACAAAATCCTCATTATCAACGACCCTAATTACTGCGATTATGGGCTGTGGAAACCCAAAACCGAACAATGCCTCGTCGTATGGTGCAACCAACCACCCAAACAACTAGAGAACATCGGCACCGACACGCAATTCCAAATACTCGGCGGAACCACACACCAACACTTTTTTGCGAACGCCGAACCCGCTAATTACGGGCACGGACCACGCCTCGTGCTAAAAGAACATCAACTTATCGAAATCTGAAACGGGGCATTTCTACCAGACCCCTCTGGTGCAATACCAGACCCCTCTGGTATTAAAATATGTGGGCAATATAAAAACAGAAAAATAATAGTTTTAGACCTTAAAAAAAACTTTTTTAAAAGGTTGCAAAACGCCGCGGCGGGTGCTAGGCTTATACCGTAGTAAAAATTAATAAACAACATTAAACATATTAGAAATGGAAAAATATATGAGACAAATAACCGAGAGTTTTGCGGACGAAACCTACCAGAAACTTTTCGCAGAACTAACCGAAAAATACGGCGAGGGTTGGTCATGGCGGGAACAATACCGCGAAGATTACTTTGAACTCTCCGAGACCTACAGGGGATTGAATGTCCTAGCACTGTGGCAAAAATCGGATTCAAAAACGGCACCCGAAACCTTTCTAAACAGTTACTCCATCCACGAGCAAGTCATCCCCATACTTGTAACCCGATACCTCGGGAAAACAACCTGTGCGAAACCCGAAGAATTGCGGGAACCAACACGGGCGGAAAAAATCGCAAAATTCCTACAGTGGGCGAACAGTCACCATTTTGAACAGTTCACCACGGAACAATTGACCGAGCAACTCGGGTTCTCTTACCCGACCACCCTCAAATATCTGCAAACCTCACCCACATTCCGCAAACTTAAAAAAGGTTTGTGGGAAATCCGCGATGCAAAAGCGGATAGGGGGGCGCAGGGCAATAAAACGATAGATGTAAGCGAATTACTAGGGAAATAAACACCATGACTATCACACAACAACTAAACCCAAATAAAGAAAAAAAGGCACTAACAACGATTTCCGAACTGTGGGCAAACTATCGTTATCGAAAATCGCACCTAACACCAGACCAATGTGTGCTCGCCACACGATTCTCCTCCATACTTCTCACCCACGCAGGGATAGAACACGAAGTAATACCCGTAGCGGTTGTCGTATTCAACCAAAAGGGTTGGGAGTTCGTAAAAGCCAAAAAGTCGTTTACGAAAGACGGAGACGAATGGAGCGTAAGACTAAGCGTCAAAAACCCAGTCCCACCATTGAAACCCACCCACATATGTGGACATGTCGCCGTAGTTACAAACAACTACTACTTCGACCCAACCTCAGAACAACTATCTAGACCCCACCGACAAATGGAACTACCCAACTCTCTACTTGTCAAGTCTGAAAAACACACAAAACTAAGCGACGACTACAAATCTGTTTATATGTTACTTCAATCAAAACTTACAGTGCGACATGTTCCTATACTGTCGTCCCATTACTGTTGGACTTATGAACCAGAAAACACAAACTACCTAGACGGAGAGTGTTACAGACAAACACCCGAGGAAGTGATTGAGCGTTTGGATTTTAACCCTCAAAAAACGATAGAAAAAATCAGAAACATCAAATAACCCCAACAGTCCCCAATCCCACAAACTGAACAGAAAACCCGCAATAATTTGTGGATAAAATACAAACAACCACAAAGGACAAAACAAAAATGACACAACCACAACTATTCCTATTCGGACTAGCAATACTCACATTCACCCTAATAGGAACCATCACATACCTGAACGCCAAAAAACAAGAGATTCAAAACGAAACCCAAGACATCATCAGGCACTACACAAACTGGGGAAACCAATAATGACACCAAAACCCACCACCGAACAACAAATCAAACAAACCGAACAACAAATCAAACAACTAGACAAAGAAATCGCCCAACTCCAAAAAGAAATCAAACAACTAGAACAACAAAACAAACCCAAACCAAAACCCAAACCCAAACACACCCCACCCCCACAAACTAAATAAAAAACCCCCACCCAAAAAACTGGCGCACACCCGCCCACAGACCACGTCTCGGTCTCGAAAGTTACAGTCCCGACTAATTTTTCGCAGTTTTTCGTCGTGTTTTGATGTCGCGGTTTTGATTCGCGACGCTGGGGGGTTGATTATCAGGCGATTGTTGGCTAGGTTCTTACTATGACTTTAGATGAAACAGCAGAAAAAGTGAAAGAGTTTGCGAGGAAATACAAGCAGGATGCGTTTTATCAGAGAGATGTTTCCCCGTAAGCAAGGGGATATGAACTCGTTTGTTTTGTTTCATCAGGGGGATGGTTTCAGGTTCGCACAACTGAAATTGGATGGCAGTCCTGTCAAGAATCTACCTTTGTTGTTGGAGCGTTCGTTTCGTGAGGGGATTCGCAAGTTTGAGTCTGTGTCGTTTGTGAGTGATGTGTATATGAAAAGTGTTTCGTTGTCGGAGTTTGAGAGGGTCGCGGGTGAGTCTACGGGTGTAGATTTGGGGTCTGAGTTTGAGAGTAATCCGTTCTCCAATGTGGTTGAGGCGATTTGTTGTTTTACTGTTTCGTGGTCAGGTGAGACGAGAATATCTGTGTCTCAGTATGTGAAAGGTGATGATGGTTCACCTGTGTATGTCGATGATTCCCCTAGTGAGATACTTGATTCTTTACAGGAGCAAGGTCAGATGATTGGTGGCACTGTGAGAAATATCCTTGAGTCGTTTGTGATGGCGTGTAAGGTTTCCCCTTCTCAGGTGTTTCCAAGCAATTAGACCTACGGGTGCTACGGGTTACTTGATAATCAATAGCGCCATGTCGTTCTCGTGAATGAGCAAGCACTCGTTCCAAGCACCGTCAAGCGTTACTCCTGATACTCGCAATAGCGCACCACGCATAGTGTGTAGCGTGTCAGCGTGCTCAATGCTGTATCCGTCAGCGTCATAACGAAGTCCGTCAGCGAGCCCGATATCTGTAATCAGTAGTGGTATGTGTTCGCCATCCCCGTAGATATCGGCAAGAATCTCCTGCCCGATTCGTAGGTCTTTGGCGAGTATGTTCGGTATGTTTTCCATACCTACCTATGTGCGGGTGGTGTTACATCTCGTAGTTTGCGTGACTGTCCACGAAGTTGAGTATCCGTTCAGTAGTGGTCTCACCATCGTAGCCCGCATCTGCTTTGAGCCATCTGATGAAGTCATACCATTTTCGCTGTTGGTCAGCCGAGTCAAACACGAGCGTGTATTGCACGATGGTTTTGGATTGATTGTTCACCACCGATGGGGCTCCTTGTGTGATGGCTGTGTTTGTATCCACCGAGGGGGGCGCAGACAGGGTGGTTTCGCCGAGGTTGTCGCGGGTAACTACGGGTGATGGTTGTGTTGATGGAACATCGAACTGTTGGAGGACAGGGGGCGTGTAAGTCCCGTCGTCATCCTCGTTGATGTAGTTGTCTTCGATGGATGCGAACTCAAAGTCATCCCACCCCAACGACACGAACAACTCGTCGTAGTCTTCGCCGAGTTGTCCCATCATCTCGAACAGCAAATCGTTGTCCACCAACCCCAATTCGGTCGTGCGATTATCAGCAAGGGCGAATGCTATTGCACGTGCGTTGTCGCCATCGAACTCCACGACAGCCACCTTCTCCCACCCAAGACGACGGCACGCCTCAACTTGATGGTTTCCCGCGATGACCGTCAAAGTCCCGTCGTCGTTCTTCTTCACGACCACGGGTTTCACCTGCCCAAACTCCTTGTATGAAGCGACAATCGCGTCGACATTTCCTTTGCGCGGGTTGCCATCAAGTGGCACGAGTTTCGTGATGTCCACCGCCAAGTGGCGGATGCTTTCGTGAATGTTGCTCATACGGGACTTCTGCCTTCCTGCTACGGACCGACCTGAACACGGACATTGGCATTCAATGTCCTCAACGCATCAAGCGACGCACGCACGGAAAGCAACTTCTCCCGTTTGGCTTTAACCAATGCTTCGGCGATTTTGTAGCCGTAGACTTCGTCGGAAAGTTTGTAGTCAGCCCACGCTTCGCGTTCTTTGATAGACCCTTTCGCCGACAGGTATTCCTTAGCCCAATTAGCCTTCATCAACCCCTCTTTTTTGGCGCAATCAGTTGCGAGCGTCTCAAAACTCTCCGTCTCCTCCTCAAGCATCTCCATCAGACGCATTATTTCGGATTCGATTTCGATTTGCGAAATGGGTTGTGTTCTAGCCATTTGGGAGTCCCGTCCAATCAACATTGTTCAAAGCGTCGAGTTGCTCTTTCGACCAATGATAATGACTTCGATTCAGTTTGGCAATCAACATCTGCTCCAAAACCCACGCATCGCACCTGTCTCCACCGTCGCCACCGCCCCAAATAATGCCTGTCTTCGCCGAAATCGCCGACACCACCTCCGACTTTCCCGCATTTCCTTTCCCTGTCGCAAACTTGGCGCGGGCTGTTGGCGCAATCACAAAGAACGGAATCGACTGCTCGAACAACGCCAATCGAACGACACCTCCGAGTTCGCCGAGCGAATGCGAATGCGACATGCGGGACGCATAAGAGTAGCCTTCGACAGCGACGGCATTGATTTCCTGTTTCGCAACCGTTTCGAGGATTCGATTACGAATCTCCTTCAGCCGTTCCACCCCCTGTGTATCAACCCGAATACTTTCCGTCATCCCACCGATGGATACGCCTGTTGATGTGAGAGACAAGTCCAATCCCATTGTGTTGATTTTCATCATCTTTCCCATCCGTGCTTCGCCAATCCCAAGTCAAAAGCCAACTGCGGGTAGTTTCCGATGCGCCGATGGCACGGGCGACACACCACTATACAGTTTGCTTCGTCCAAGATGCTTCCCCCTTGAGACCTGCGAACCAACTCATGGACATCGACTGATGGTCGGAGTGCGAATGTGATTTTCCCGTCGTGCTTCGCGAACTTCGCGCACGCCTCACACCACCGTCGTTCCGCCAAGAGCCCCGCCACGAAGGGGCGCCTTGATTCATAAAGTTCTTCCCTTTTCTTTGACTTCTGTCGAATCGGTTTTGTCGAACGTTTTAACGGCGTGCGTTTGAGTGGTTTTCGTGGTTTCTTCAAGAGACTGCTTTGTTGGTGTTGTAGGTCAGCCCGTCTCCGTCACGCAACTTTTTCCCGCATTTCAGACAAACTTCCATCCACGGGTATGACCTGCGGAACTCAAGCGGGTGTTGGCATTCCACCAATGTGCGGGCTTTTTCAACTGCTGTCGTGCGAACAAACTCCGACATTGACACTCCGATGTGCGCCGCAGCGGACTTGATGAGTTCATGGTCTTCGGATGTCGCTCGAATCAAAATCTGGCTTTGAGCCTGCTCTCCTTTCGGGGCACCTGTGGTTTTCCCGCGAGTCGGGACTAACGACGATGCGACAGCATCCATCGAGGCTTCAAGATTATCGACTACGGGTTCTTGGTCGGGCATTTCAAGTTCATCCCTTGTTGAGGAGGTATGTTTCTGCTTCAAGAACAGAGTTTTGTAAACCGTCAGCCCATTGAAACAAGAGTTTTGTCGCCCACGGTTCAAGCGACCATTCGGGGAGTTCGCCTTTGACAGCAGATTCTTTGGAGAACGGGAATCGTTCTTGCAGAGATGCCTGCACTTTCATTGCACGGTCTTGCCACGTGCGTTGTTCCCTCATCCACGCATCTGCTTGGTCGAGAACCTGCGACGGGGATGCCGATTCGAGTCCCGCATCAGCGACGACAGCCATGCACACCTCGGTAGACGGCAACATTTCCCTGATGTCGGGGTCGGATTTGTTGATGGTCGGGTCGCTGTTGATGGCGATGATTAAGGCAACTATTTCCTCGGGGATTTGAGATGCGATGATTTGGTCGGTTAGATTAGCCATATCTACAGATTAGCCTTGTTTTATGCCGAAAAACGCTACAAAATCGGGGTTGCTTTTAATGTTGTAATCCATTATAATAGAACTATCTATGAAAATACTAAACAACGATAAACAAGCAACCCAAACGGTGATGTTTGCGGGTGATATTCATGGGAATGTCAAGCACGCACAATGGGTCTTTGATACTGCGGTGCAGAACGAATGCACGCACATAATCTCATGTGGCGACTTCGGATATTGGGTTCACCTACCTCGTGGCGAAAAGTTCGTGAACTCGGTTGCAGAACTCGCACAAGAAACCAATATCAAGTTTCTTTGGGTAGACGGCAACCACGAAAACCACGACATACTTCGCAACCTCGTTGAGAAACACGGCGACCTCGAACCAATTGACACCCCAAACAAATGGGTGCAATGGATACCTAGAGGTTGCAGATTCATCATCGGCGACACAACCTTCATGGGTTATGGCGGTGCGTATAGCGTGGATTGGAAGCAACGCGTTGAAGGCGAATCATGGTGGAGGGGCGAACTAATAAACCCCTACCATATTGACGGACTTTCAGACGACCCTGTAGACATCTTGGTGACGCACGAAGCACCACTTGGCAAGGAAATCTCGTATAAAGACGATATTCCCGTCAGCGTGTCGCAACGAGCGTTGGTCAGCGAACTTGTCAATAAAGTTCAACCGAGCGTCTTGATGTGCGGACATCATCATGTAAGGGAATCATGGAACATCGGCATCACCGAGGTTAATGTTCTCGGGCGAGACACGATGGGTCACGAAAGTGTGATGGTCTACGATGTCTGATATTTACGACCTAGAAGAACAAGCACAACTATGGCGAGAACACCTTGAGTCGCAACAGCGATTCGAGGAGTTCCGTGAGGAAATGATTGCGAAATATCCAAGCACGCATCTCGTAGTCATGGTCACGCAACCAAGCGGAGGGGACAGATATTACGGTCCGTTCTCAAATGGCGCAGATATGTGTTCGTGGATAGCGAATCAACCACAGCGAGTAAAGTTCATCGTTATCCCATTGCGGAACAGGTTGAGAACAAGAACACACGACGACTTCTACGACCCGTTCGTGGACAGCAAACAAAACGAGTTCGGGTGGGAAACAACACAAAATGGATAAACTTCATAAGGCGTTCTACGGGTTCTTTGCGATTTCAGTTATCGTAATCATCTACGAACTTGCAGTAATAATCAAACAACTAACCACCTAAATCAACTAAATCAGGAGCACACAAATGGCTAAGGCACTAATTATCCGCACCAACGGGACTGTTCAAGCAGTCGAAATCGGAGAAGGGAAATACGACATCATCTCGGACACCGTCGGAGGCATTTTTGATTCCGTCAGCAACAACCTTCTTGACATCGTCGGGTATGTAAACGACATGGGATTACTCATTGGACTTGAACCCAACCCGATGGGGACAGGCATGTTCGGGCATGTCATTGTCGGGGACATCGTAATCAGCAGGGTGAACGACGAAGGTGAAACCATTGATTTGGGGGAACCGTATTTCACGGAAAGGTTCGCATCACTTGTGCGTCAGGTCAATTCTGACGAGGAGACCAAGCAAAGGTTGGCAGAAATGCGTGACATGCGTGCGCAAGAACCAATGAAGATTTTCGGGTTGGACGAAAACTTTCAGGTTGTCGGGGACGAAAAGTTTTAATCGTCCCGATGCATCTCGCGGGATGCTTTTATCGGGGACGACCAAAAATCAATGATTTACAGCCAGGGTTCTTCTGGCTCCACCAACTTCGGCTGTGTTGATGCGCGACTTACGGGCTTTCGTGCCGTCGGGACTGATGGACGACTTCCGCCGTCTTTCTTCTCCTTCTTTTGATACGACTCGACTCCGTATACCGACAAACCAATGTTGTCCGCGACCACTTCGGTAACAGACTTTTTGTTGCCTTCTTTGTCTTCGTAGGAACGCTGTTCCAAACGACCCGTTACGACAACTTTGCTTCCTTTGGCAAGCGTGTTTCCGCCGTCCTCCGCAAGGGTTCTCCACGCAACGATGTTGAAGAACGATGTCTTTTCCTGCTTTTCCCCTTGTTGGTCTGTCCAATAATGGTTGCAAGCGATGCTAAAAGCAAGTTTTGCTGTCCCATTCGCGAGGAACTCCAACTTCGGGTCGGCGGTTAGATTACCGACGAGAGTGACTGGTGATGCTGACATACTCCGGATTCTCCTAATGTGTTTTGCTGTCCCGCTTATCGGAACAGGCTTCATGGACATACTAGCAACAAAGGGCTATGCTTGCAGGCATGACCAAATCACCCGCAGATGCTCGACTCGCAGTCCATGAAGTTATTACGGAAATCCTTGTTTCTTTGGCTGTTGACGACGAAACCACCGACACAGAAGTTGAAGGTTTTGAGGACGACATGGCGCAGGTCGCGGATTTGATGCTTGATGCGCTTGGGTTCGAGGTCGTTTCTGTCGATAACGGGGAAGGAACTCGACTCACCGCCCGACTTGAGATTCTTGAAGACCCCCTGTCGGAAGAAGACAGTCCCGAGGTTTAGTCGTCGTCCAATCCCGGGTGGGCAGACCAATCGCCGTCGTAATCTTCCTCGTCAAGAACTTCATCAATCGCTTTCGCGATGTATTCTTGCGATAATTTGTAAACTTCGTGGTGCAGGTCGGAGATGGCATCCGTGTTCAACACTTTTGCCCAAATATCTTCGTCGTATCGGTTGAACCTCTTGAACAACATATCTTCGACTTCACGCTGTTCGGCGAGCAACTCGACATCCCATCCGTGCCTGCGTTGAATGTAGGAGATAATCGTCGTCGCCGCTTCATCGGGACTCCCTATCTCGCCGTATAGTTCGTCAAGATATTGTTTGGCTACGGATGCCATTTGATTCTCCTTCGTTACCGCTTCGGAGATGAATCTAGCAAGTTCCTTCAAGGAATCCCGAGGAATTTGCACGGAAGGTAAGACGATTTCCTCGTAATTTTCTTGTTGGTCTTCGATGTTCTCATCCACCACAAAATAGTATCACCCGACCGCACAACACCCTTCATTTAACCTGACTCTTACCGACCTGATGTGTCGGGGAAAGGAGCAAAAACTATGTGGCATATCGTGCCTGACGCAACCCAAGATGGGTTATACCGCGTCATTAACGACGGTGAAGAGCCAGATTTCACGGGAATTGATTTTCCTGAGAATCTTCTCCCACGCGAACTGTTGCCAATTGACGACCACTAATAGGTCGTCTAGGTCTTTCGTTGCCCCCGTGCCCGTGTTATTGGGTGCGGGGGTTTCGTCGTTTCTAGCCGAGCGACAAAACCGTTTTCTGTGTTTTGATTTTCGCACGGGTAACCCACGAGTTTTCGTCAATGGTCGCGAGAGCCAAATCCTCTATGTCGCCTTTTCTGTGATGGTCAAGAAATTCAACGACAGAATTGTAAATTGACCAACCATTAAACCCGAACCCACCTGCGTTCCGTTGATTCGCGAACAACGAACGGATAGTCCCGTTGATTTCTTCGCGGTTGCGTCGCTGCCTGTCGGTCTCGTCTTTCGCCGGCGGGAAGATGGCGTTGATGACTTTGTCCACCTTGTTCGATGATTGCGGGACAGGTATCCCCAACATCACTTCAGCCTGTTCTTTGAAAGACTTAGCCCACTCGGTCGAGATTTGTAATGCTTCTTGGGCGGTTTTCATGTATTCATCTGCGTTACGGGTATGCCTTGCGGTGAACACGCGATGCGCTTTTTCAAGTCCAAGAATGACCGTGTTTTGGCAGACGGCACGGACATCGGTGTTGGCGTAGCGAATCGGCCAAAAACCATCATGCCCTTGAGATACAACCAAGTATCGGGCGATTTTGTCGTTCACACCTGTCGGGTCAATGATTAACGAGCCGAGGTCTATCGTGGCGAAGAACCTGGCGCCCCCTTTCAGAACACCGCAAGTGTCAATAACTGTTTCGCCTTTTGACGCACCAACAACCGCGAGTGCCCTTTCAAGAACTTCCCGGTTCTGACGGACATCGTAACGATTGCCGACGACCGCGAGTGCGTTGAAAGTCCCGCTCTCCGGGTTGACACGGACCGTTGCCCTTGAGTCTTCAACGATTACGGGACTTCCATCCCAGTTCCGAATCATGTTTCCGTCGTCATCAACGACGGCAACTTTCGTGAGGATTACTTGGTAGTCGGCTTGTGCTGCTTCAAGCATGGCATCGACTGTTTGGAGTCCTTCCATTTTTTTGCCAAGTCTGTGCCACGGTGTTTGTCCTGCGTAGGCGAATCGGGCTGTCCCGTCTGCGTTGAGTTCGATGTTGTGTGGCATTGTGGGTGTCCTCTCGGTTCTGTTTAGTTTATCTGAAATCATATTAACTAACGAGAACATGGAAAACAACCCTAAAACTGATAGTCGGTAAATGCGGTAGGGGCTAACCACCCTTACCGCATCTGCTTTTATCCCAAGAACACGGGTCCCAGGGACTCCAACCTGCTAGGTCGTAAAGAAGTTTTCCTGCTTTGAGGTTGGTAATCGGGTCAAAAAGAGGTGCTTGTTCGCAGATGTTCATCTCCCGGCACACCGCCGCCCACTTGTTCCGCTTCGGGTTGTAGTTCACCCCGTTGATTTGTAACAGTCCCGTGTCCGACGCGTGGTTAGACCCGTCGTGTCCGATGATTTTACAGTTCTTATCAACGATGTCTCCGCCTCGACGGACAGGACATCCGCCCGATTCCCGAAGAATGATTTGCCCCAATTTAGGCAAATGTTTCGTTTCCCATCCCGCCCGTAAAGCGAGTTTCGGCAACCAAGAGATGTCTCCGTGGGAAAACGAAATACCCGCATAGGGGTTGGTGGTGGTCGGTGATTCGAGTTGATTGAGCGGGGGGATAAGCAGGATTTCGGCGGGACTGACAACCACCGCTGCCGCTGGTTGGTTGGTCTGTGAAATCTTCTCGACACCAAAAATGCTTGAATATATAGCAAACAGCAAAGCGGTTGTTTGTTTCGCAATCAAGAAATTGTCCTTCAGTTGGTGGATAGGGCTCGGGTCTCTTGTGCCCGTCTATGTAAAATATTCTTAGAGTTCTAGTATAGCAAAGATTGCGTTCAGATTACAAGCCAGCAACCAGCCCTTGCCGGTTAAGGGTTTCGCATCTTCGGGAACGGGACTACCCGCCCAAACCTTTCTCCGTGAACAAAGCAACCAGTTCATTACTCGACACGTCTCGACCAGATTCGCCGCCGTCGGTTGCGACGTTCACGACCCCTCGTTTGCGTTCAATCAAGTCGTAGATGTATTCATCTATTGTCCCTTCGCACAACAGATAGGTTGCCGTGACTGAACCCTGTTGCCCCAACCTGTGGCATCGGCTATAAGTTTGGTCAATATCGGCTGGCGTCCAGGGCAACTCGACAAAAAGCACGTCCTGTGCTGCTGTGAGGGTGTGCCCGGTCTTCGCTGCTTGGATGCTGAGCACAATCACGGGGGCAGTCCCGCATGGTTCTTCTTGGAAACGGGACTTCGCATCTTCGACGTCGCTAACCAGCATTCCTCCTTGAATCTTCAAACCACCATATTTCTTCGATATCTCATCGACAACGTCGCGGTGATGGGCTGCTACAACGACTTTGAGCCCGGATTCGATGTGGGATTCAATGAACTCGTGGACTGCTTCCATCTTGGCTTTCGCTGCCAGCCGACGCAACACAGACAAACGAACCAAATGTTCATTCGATTCGGCTTTCATCCGGGCTACGACGGCTGCTGACCGGGGTGAAGTTCCGAGTTCTTCAGCAATCTGCTTGGCTCGCTCGACCAGATATTCGACAATGTCCCGCTCCGCTTTCTGGTATTCGACCATCTGTGCGGGACTCCCGGTTACATACACCGGTGCGTGCCTGACCGGGGGCAAATCATCGAGAACTTGGTCCTTGGTTCGACGGATGTAGCAGTTCCCGCGAAGTTTTTCATTGAGTTCATCAAGATTGCTGTGTCCGCTGATGTTCCATTGACCAAATCTGTCCCTGAAAGCACCGCAATACCGTCGATAAAAACCCCACAACCCACCGAATGCGTTAAGTTTCCCGAGGACGTCGAGTTGGCTGGCGTATTCCGCTGGTCGATTGGTGACCGGTGTGCCGGTCAAGCAGAGCACAAGTCCCGATGCCGGTATCTTTTTGGCTATCTTCACGGCGGCTTTGGTGCGCTGCGCTGCGGGACTTTTGACGTAATGCGATTCGTCGAACACGCATGAGTTGAAATCGAATAACTTTTTCTCCCAATGCGCGATGTTCGAGTAGCCGACAACCAGCACATCAAAGTCCTCCTCGGGGAAGTTCTTTCTGTCGGTGATTACGGCAACTTTTCGGTTCGGCAACCATTTACCGTATTCCTTTTTCCAATTCAACACAAGGTTCGGTGGGCAAACCACTAAAGCAGGATATGAGTTCTCCACATTTTCAATGGTCGCAATTGCTTGCAGGGTTTTCCCCAAACCCATGTCGTCGGCGATAAAACAACGTCGAGCCGCTGCCGCATATCGAACACCGGCTCTTTGGTAAGGGAGGAGCGGGAGTCCCGCAACATCAAGTTCTGCTTCGGTGGAGCGGGACATTTGGACGGATTTTTCGTGTTCGATTTTGATTTCTGATGCGATTCGATTTAGGTCTTCAGGGATTTTTTCTCCGAACTTTTCCGACCACATCAAGGTTTCGGCGATAGAGGAGATAGGTGCTCGCCATGCTTTTGTTTTTGAGTGCCAAGTCACGCTCGGTATCTGCTTCACCGCCTTGACCTTAACGGGGTCGTAGGCGAAAGATAGGTAGATGAAGTCACCGTCTAGGCGCACCCCGAAGGTGGGGTTTAATGGCTCAGGTAAGTCAAATGTTAAAACTTGTGGGTCTATGGTGAACCCGTGCTTGGTGGCGAAGTCTCGTAGTTCAACTATTGAGCGCATGGGGATACGCCACGCTTTGGCTAACTTGTCCCACCGCGCCCCATATATTTTTTTGATTTCATCGACGGCATCTTTGTCGTAAGGGAAGTATGCGACTAGGTGGTCGTCGTTAAGCAGTAGGTGTTTATCCACGCCTCTATCGTATTGCGTTTAACCACTCTTACTCGGTGGGTGTTTCGGCTTTTGTCCACATTTCGTTTGCGTATTCAGAGATTAGGTCTGAGTATTTGTCGGTTGCCCACACATCGTCGGTCATAGGTATATGCCCATATCGCAACAAATAGTCGGTCGCTTTGTTTAACCAATACTTTTTTTCGACCTCGGTTAGGTTCTCAAATGTTTTCATTTGCACTCCTCGTAGATATGTCCGTTAATCATCGTCAGTAGACAGTCTTGATTTTCGGGTAGGTAAATAGTGTTGCCTACTTGGATAGGGTCTCCATAAACCGCAACAAGGTTGTCGGTGACTGCCTGTATGTTGCCTTCGCAGTTATTTTCTGCGATGCGCCACAAGGTGTCCCCCGACTGCACTTGGTGAGGTTCGAGACTACAGGTGAATTGCCTTGCTCGTGCTTGCCCGACTGTAAATGCGACGATTAACGCCACAAAAGTCAAAACAAGATAGATAGTGCTCCGTGTTCTCTTAATTGTTGAATTCATAATACTCCTGTGCTTGGTATAGATTTGTGCAGTTCAGTTCGTAATAGTTTTCAACTTCTTGTATTACGGGTTTCGTGTTATCCGTGAGTTGGTCATCGCCTTCTACGGTATTCGGTATTGGGGTATTCAATTCCATTTCTTTCTTTAATTTTGATAGGGGGTTTTGTATTACATATATCATTATAGTAGTAATTTTATAAAAAACAACTATTATTTTTAGAAACAAATTCATACGAACAGGTGTTCGCCCCAACCCGTTTATTCTTTTGACCGACCCTAAATCAAAAAAATTCTTTCGACCCCAAATCGAATCAAACAAAAATCGAGCACTCAAAGCCGTATATCCGTTTTGTTAGCGGGGCTGTGCTACAAAGCCGTCTTCGGAACAGTCCCGACTGTCGTCGTCTACCACGGGACTACACGACGCCGACGGCAAGGTTATCGAAGTCGAGAACCGCGAGACCGACGAACAGGTTGCCCCCGAAACGATGACGGTGGCGGATAGCCACAAGTGCGTGTGCCACGCTCGTGCGTCGTGCGTATGGGCGCAGGCGGTCGTATGGGTGCACACGATGATTTGAGCCCCTGTGGGGTAATCCGATACCGTGCCACACTTGTCGGATATTCTGTTAGTGTTATATCTAACTAGACCACTTCGTGTGGAGAAATGAGAAATCCAATGTCAGTTTCAACACTTCCAGAACTCACTCGTGAAGAGCGTGTCGTGTCTTGGTTGCGCGACCACGCAGGCGACAACCCGTTTTTGCGTTCGGTTTTGTTCAACTTTGACCGCAGGGGTTCTTTGACCGAAAAGCAACTTGATGCGGTTGAGCGCAATATGAACCGACCCGTGCGTGTCGTGCAGGCGAACCCCGTCTCGGAGGTTGGTATGTATCGCAACGAGTCGGGCGAGATGTTTCGTGTGAAGCGGTCTCGTCAGTCGGGCAACCTTTATGCGATGCGTTTCGTCCCCGAAGCGGTCTCGAAGTCTGAGCGTTTCGTTTATGAGCGTGGTGGCGTGTTTCGTCTCAGCGCAGATATGCGTATGACCGTTGAACAGGCGCAGGCGGTCGGGGTGCAGTTCGGTATCTGTTGCGTGTGTGGCGCAGAACTCACGGCGACTGAGAGCGTTGCGAACGGTATCGGACCGATATGTGCGGGCAGGGTATAACCCCCCTGCGCCCCTGACGGACTCAGAGCCCCCCTGCCATCAGGGGGGCTCTTCGTTTATCACGGCTAATATAAAACCAACCAACACGGCGCAAGCCGAGAAACGGATATAGACATGAATATAGATACAGGCACTTCGTTGAGCGAAGCATTGGCAGAAAACTACTTCGGTATCGGCGCAATAGGTTTTGAGGTAATCAACTCAGTTATTGACGACCTTGCACACGAGCGTTTTGATGATGAGTGGTTATCTGAGATGGGCAACACACGAACAGAACTCTCAAAGGCATTACAGAGCGTCGTCATGAGCGTTATTGAAGGTGGTTATCTGTTCTCAATGCGAACCCCTGATGGGTGGGTTCGTCTCGCAGACCACGATTAATCACCCTTAAACCCCCAATATCCCCGTTTGCCAAAGCGCAGATGGGGATATTTTTTTGCCCTAGTTCTGTTCGACTTGTGTTCGACTGATGCTCGATTTCGGAAAGCAACAACAACGGGGAAGATAGTCCCGACAGCACAATGAAGATATGCAGTCCCGCAGATGCGATTTCCCGTGCGGGGCTCATGATTGAACAATAAAATCTCGGGACTCACCCGCGCCCGCGCCCGCGCCCGCGCCCGCGCCCGTGCCCACGACGGCGCTCGAAGCCAGCACCCGCGAACACAGACGCAACCTTTGACGGTGGCGGATAGCCACCATGTCGGCAGATATTCGGCAGATATATCAGACACGACGAGTCGAACAGACACAGACACGGGCTATAAGACGGGTAGACAATGAAGCCGATAACCCTGCAACACTCCCCAACTAAGTTAGTGGGCGACAAGTGATAAACGGTTATCACTACTAGACAAGGGAGATAAATAATGAAAGACCTAATCAAATATGCAACACGCAAATTTGACAAGCACGAGAGACATATCACCTATATTTGGCGAAGTGCACGACAAGAATTAGTCAATGAGCACGGCGACAAGGTCGGTGGGCAAGTTAAATTGTCATTGTGGCACGAGAAGGGCACTAAG
>Ga0194133_10001834_pt1 | contig 35083 bp, 47 predicted proteins | sample TA2KigOf40mmetaG_FD_155448 | JGI IMG/M metagenome (GOLD analysis project Ga0194133, IMG submission 155448) | Freshwater microbial communities from Lake Tanganyika, Tanzania - TA2015055 Kigoma Offshore 40m | ecosystem: Environmental > Aquatic > Freshwater > Lake | place: Tanzania: Lake...
GCAGGTTGGCAAAAGAGGATCCATCTTTTAGAGTTTCTTCCGATGAAGAGTCTGGCCAAACGATCATAAAAGGTATGGGTGAGCTTCATTTAGATATAATTGTTGACAGAATGAAACGTGAATTTAAGGTTGAAGCTAATATTGGTGCGCCTCAAGTTGCTTATAGAGAAACAATTGAAAAAATTTCCGAAGTTGAATACACACATAAAAAACAAAGTGGTGGCGCTGGACAATTTGCTAAAGTAAAATTACAAGTTGAACCTCAAGAACCTGGTAAAGGTAGACTGGTAGAAAATAAAATCAAAGGTGGATCTATTCCCAAAGAATTTATTCCTGGGGTAGAAAAAGGAATTGAAACAATTTCGGATGGTGGAATATTAGCTGGATTTCCTTTAATTGACTACAAAGTCACGATTTTAGATGGATTACATCATGATGTTGACTCGAGTGTTTTAGCTTTTGAATTAGCAAGTAGAGCTTGTTTCAAGGAAGCGTGTACTAAAAGTGGTTTAAAACTACTGGAGCCAATAATGAGGGTCGAAGTGGTTACCCCAGAAGATTATATGGGCGATGTTATTGGTGATTTAAATAGCAGAAGAGGTCATATTAATACTCAAGAACAAAGAGCTAACGCAATTGTTATTACTGCAATGGTGCCGTTGGCAAATATGTTTGGGTATATAAACACATTAAGATCGATGTCTCAGGGCAGAGCTCAATATTCAATGTTTTTCGATCATTATTCAAAAGTACCACAAAATGTACAAGATGAAGTAACTAAAAAAATTGCAGGTTAATAATGGATAAACAAAATATTAGAATTAAATTGAGAGCATATGATAATAAGATTTTAGATGCTTCTACAGAGGAGATAGTTAATACAGTAAAAAGAACTGGTGCAACAGTTAAGGGACCAATTCCATTACCTACAAGAATTGAAAGATATACAGTTTTGAGATCTCCACATATTGACAAAAAAAGTAGAGAGCAATTTGAAACAAGAACACACAAAAGATTAATAGATATAATCGAACCAACTCCTCAAACAGTAGAAGCTTTAATGAAATTAGATCTAGCTTCAGGTGTTGATGTAGAAATTAAAATATAATTATGAGTGAAATAGCCTTAGTAGGTAAAAAAATTGGAATGACAAGAGAGTTTTATGAAAACGGTCAGTCCGTACCTGTCACCGTATTAAAAATGGAAAAAGCTAGAATAATTGAAATTATTGATCAGGACAAAAGAGGTTATAAGGCAATTCAATTAGGTTTTGGAAAAATAAAAAGTTCCAAACTTAATAAAGCAATGAGGGGTTATTTTGCAAAAAAAAATACTGAAGTTAAAAAAAAATTGAAAGAATGTAGAGTTCAAAATACCGATATTTTCAAAGAGGGCAATGAATTTGGTCTTGAAATTTTCAAAGATATTAAATTTGTTGATACTAGATCTAAAACAATTGGTAAAGGATTTGCCGGCGTAATGAAAAGACATAATTTTCGTGGTTTAAGAGCAACACATGGAGTTTCTATTTCACATAGATCTCATGGTTCAACCGGACAAAGACAAGATCCTGGTAGAGTGTTTAAGGGAAAAAAAATGGCTGGTCATATGGGTGATAGATTAAGAACTATGCAAAATATAGAAATAATTAAAACTGATCTTGAAAATGAATTATTATATTTAAAGGGTTCTATACCTGGAGGTAAGAATGCAGAAGTGCTTGTTAAAAAATCTGTTAGAAATTCAAAAAAACTAACCATTGGTGAAAAACATAAAATTATTGAAGACGCTAAAAAAACTCCAGATAAAAAGAAATAAAAAAAATGAAATTAGATAAATTAAATTTAAATGGAAAAAAAGAATCTATCGATGTTATGGACAAACTTTTTTCTGCTGAAATAAACAACAAATTAATTAGTTCTGTATTGTATAAAATTAATGCTAATTATAAAGGTAGACATGGGAAAACTAAGCAACGTAATGAGGTAATAGGGTCTACAAAAAAAATCTATGCTCAGAAGGGAACCGGTGGTGCCAGACATGGTAGCAGAAAAGCTCCTCTATTTGTCGGTGGCGGTGTTGCCCATGGTCCACAGGGACAGTTAAGTTACAAAACAAGAAAACTAAATAAAAGAGAAAAAAAAACAAGCATAGCATCTTTAATTAGTGAAAAAAAATTAAATAATAATCTAATAATATTTAGTGATTTTAGTTCTGAAATAAAAAAAACTAAGGAAATGTACTCAATTATAAAAAAATTTGAAATTACAAATTCATTAATAATTTTAGATAAGATTTCAAAAGAAAAAATAGCAAAATCAGCAAGAAACATACCTAATGTGAAAGTAACTGATGTAAATCATTTTAGTGCGTTTGACATAATTAAATTTAAAAAAGTAGTTTTTACTGAGAGTTCAGTTAAAGAACTTGAAAGAAGATTTTTATAACATGAAAAATATACATTTATATGACAAAATTTTGTCACCGATTGTTACGGAAAAGTCTACAAATCTCTCTGAATTAAACAAGGTAGTATTCAAAGTTCCGCCGGGCGCAGATAAAAAAAGTCTTAAAAGAAATATTGAAAAAATTTTCAAAGTTAATGTTACTAAAATTAATATCATTAATAAAAAAAGCCGTACTAAAATTACAAGAGGAAGAAAAGTAAAGCTAAAAGGTTTTAAAAAAGCAATCATCACTCTTAAAAAAGGTCAAAGCATTGATCTAGCAACAGGAATTTAATAAATGACCTTAAAAACTTTTAAACCTTACACAAAATCGACAAGGGGAACTATCCTTATTGATAGATCTGGTCTGTGGACTGGAGGACCTTATAAGCCTTTAGTATCTGCAAAGAATTCAATGAGAGGTAGAAATAATAATGGACATCTAACATCAATTAATACGGGCGGAGGTCATAAAAAAATGTATAGGCATGTTGATTTTTACAGAAAAAAATTTGATATGCCAGCTACCGTTCAAAGAATTGAGTACGATCCAAATAGAACTTGCTACATAATGCTAGTTAAATTTGAGGATGGAACGCACGCATATTATCTGGCTCCACAAAAAATTAATGTAGGTGATAAAGTTGAAAATGGTTCAAATAAAGAGATTAAAATTGGAAATTGTATGCCACTCAGAGATATTCCTGTTGGAATAAATATACATAACGTTGAAATGCATCCAGGTGGTGGTGGAAAAATAGCAAGGTCTGCAGGTTCTTACGTAACAATACAAGGTTTAGATGGAAATTACGCATTACTAAAATTATCATCAGGAGAAATAAGAAAAATAGACTCTCGGTCATTAGCAACTATTGGTATTCTTAGCAATCCAGATCAAAAGAATATCAAAATAGGCAAAGCAGGAAGATCCAGATGGCTAGGTAGAAGACCACACACTAGAGGTGTAGCAAAAAACCCGGTTGATCATCCTCATGGTGGTGGTGAGGGTAAAACATCTGGAGGACGACATCCAGTGTCACGAACTGGTCAATCAGCAAAGGGTTTTAAAACAAGAAATAATAAGCGTACAGATAAGTTTATAGTTAAAAGAAGAAACAAAAGGAAGGATGCGCAATAATGGCTAGATCAGTCTGGAAAGGTCCTTTTGTTGAAGATAGTTTAATGAAAAAAGTTGATAATTACAAATCAGACTCAAAAAAAATTCCAATAAAAACATGGTCAAGAAAATCAACGATAATTCCTGATTTTGTCGGGGTAAGTTTTTTGATCCATAACGGTAAAAAATTTATTCCGATTACAGTATCTGAGGACATGGTAGGTCATAAGCTTGGTGAATTTGCTCCAACCAGAACATTCTTTGGTCACACACCAGCAGATAAAAAAGCTAAGCCAGAAACAGAAGAGACAAGCAAAAAATAATTATGAGTAAAAAAACAAAAATCGATAATAGCAAAGATAAAACAGTAAAATCTGTAAATAACAATATTAGATCTAGTGTGAGAAAATTAAATCCAATTTTAGAAACAATTGTTGGTAAAAAAGTAGATGTAGCAATTAGAGATTTGCAGTTTTCTGATAAAAGAATTTCTAAGGATATAAGAAAAACTATTAGTTCAGCAGTTGCAAATGCCGAAAATAATTATCAATATGATATTGATAAATTAATAATTAAAGAAGCTTATTGTGGTAAGAAATTTGTAATGAAAAGATTTATGCCAAGAGCAAAAGGTAGGGCTGCTCCTATATTAAAACGATATTCAAGTGTAACTATAATTTTATCAGAAATAAACAAAATGGAGAGTTATGGGTCAAAAAGTTAATCCAATTGGTTTTAGATTAGGTATAAACAGAGGTTGGGACTCTGTTTGGTATGCTAAGAAAAAAGATTTTGGCAATTATTTAATCGAAGACTATAAAATTAGAGAATATATTAAAAAAAATGTTGTTAATTCAGGTGTTTCGAAAGTAATGATAGAGAGAACATCTAATAAATGTTATGTAACAATCTATACCTCTAGACCTGGTTTTGTCATAGGAAAAAAGGGAAGTGATATAGAGAAAATTAAAAGCAATCTATCTAAACTTACATCCAATGAGGTAACGTTAAATATAAAAGAAATAAAAAAACCTGAAACAAATGCTTATTTAGTTGCTGAAAATATAGCTCAACAACTTGTAAAGAGAATTTCATATCGTAGAGCAATGAAAAGAGCAATGCAATCGTGTTTAAAATTAGGAGCAAAAGGAATTAAAGTATCAATAAGTGGACGATTGGGAGGAAACGAAATAGCCAGAACAGAGTGGCTAAGAGACGGAAGTATACCCTCACATACCCTTAGAGCAGATATTGATTATGCTGAAGCTGAGGCTCTTACTACTTACGGTATTATAGGTGTTAAAGTATGGATTTATAAAGGTGAAGTATTTGCGAGAGAATTTAGCCAAGAAACTAATAAAGTATTAACAAAAACGGATAAGGAATAAAATGTTACAACCAGTTCGAACAAAATGGAGAAAAGCCCATAAAGGAAGAATACATGGTAACGCTAGTAGAGCAGTTGACATAAATTATGGATCCTACGCATTAAAAGCACTTGAACCTCAACGAGTTACAGGAAAACAAATTGAAGCTGCAAGAGTTGCTCTAACTAGACATATGAAGCGTCAAGGAAGAGTTTGGGCTAGAATTTTTCCGAATATACCAGTTTCAAAAAAACCAATTGAAGTAAGAATGGGTAAAGGAAAAGGTTCTCCAGAATATTATGCTTGTAGAGTTAAACCAGGTAGAATCTTATTTGAAGTTGATGGTGTCTCTGAACAAATAGCTAGAGAAGCGTTGTACAAGGCCTCTGCAAAACTTCCTATAAAAACTAAAACTATTAAAAGAGTTATATAATATGAAGCTTAAAGAAATAAAAAAACTATCTAAAGATGAAGTTATTAAAAATATTGATAAATTAAAAAAAGATTTATTTAATTTAAGGTTTCAGAAAATCAATTCTCAAATTACAAATCCATCAAAAATAAATGAGACAAAGAAAACTATCGCTAGATTAAAAACTGTATTAGTAGGAAAAATAAATGCCTAAAAAAATATTATCAGGTATTGTAACCAGTGATAAAAGAGATAAAACTATCACAGTTGTAGTTGAAAGAAAATTTTCTCATCCTGTTTTAAAAAAAGTAGTTAAAATTAAAAAGAAATATAGTGTGCATGACGAAAATAATAAATTTAAAATTGGTGATAAAGTTTCAATTATTGAAAGTAAACCTTTTTCAAAAACTAAGAAATTCCAAGTTATGGAGGATGTTAAACAATGATACAGCAGCAAACCGAATTGTTAGTCGCAGATAATACTGGTGCAAGAAGAGTGGAGTGTATTAAAGTATTGGGAGGTTCAAAAAGACGATATGCAACCATTGGTGATACTATCGTTATAACTGTAAAAGATGCAATTCCTAAAGGTAAGGTAAAAAAAGGATCGGTTCATAAAGCTATTGTAGTAAGAGTTAAAAAAGGAATTCATAGAAATGATGGTTCAAAAGTAAAGTTTGATAATAATGCAGCGGTTCTAATTGATGAAAAAGGTGAACCACAAGGAACTAGAATTTTTGGTCCAGTGACTAGAGAGTTAAGAAACAAGGGTCAGATGAAAATTATATCCTTAGCCCCAGAGGTTTTATAAAATGATAAGAAAAGGTTTAAAAGTAATAGTCCTTACTGGAAAAAATAAAAAAAAAGAAGGTGAAGTTTTAGAAATTGATAGAACAAACAACAGAGCAAAAGTTAAGGAAATAAATATGGTTAAAAAGCATGTAAAAACAACTAAAGAAAAAAAGGGTGGAATTATTAGTAAAGAGGCATTTATTCATTTATCAAATTTAAGATTAATAGATGAAAAGCAAAAATCCAAGAAAATAGAAGCTAAAAAATAATGAGACCAAGACTAAAAGAGATTTATTTAAAAGAAATTCAACCTGCTTTGAAAGAGCAATTTAAATTTAAGAACATCTATATGAATCCTAAAATTGAAAAGGTTGTACTTAATATGGGACTAGGTATAGATGGCAATGACTCAAAAATATTACAGTCTGCTCAAGAGGATTTAGCAAAAATTGCTGGTCAAAAACCCATTGTGACAAAATTTAAAAAATCTATAGCTAACTTCAAAACCAGACAAGGAACCAATGCAGGACTTAAGGTAACTATCAGAAAAAATAAAATGTACGAATTTATTGACCGACTTGTAAACATAGCGTTACCCAGAATTAAAGATTTTCGAGGTTTGTCACCAAATGCTTTTGATAAATTTGGAAATTATACTTTGGGAATTAAAGAACATATAATTTTTCCTGAGGTTAGTTTTGATAGAGCAGATAAGGTTAGGGGTTTAGATGTTATAATTGTAATTAAGTCAAGAAGCAAAGACCATAGTTTAGCTTTACTGGAGAAAATGAATTTCCCATTTATTAAAAAAGGAGATAATTAAAATGGCAAAGTTAAGTTCTATTAATAAAAATAATAAAAGAATTAAATTATCAGATCGATACTATAAAAAAAGACAAAAATTAAAAAAAATTATTATGAATAAAAAAATTTCTTTGGAGGAAAGATTTAAGGCGCAACAAAAATTATCAAAATTACCAAGAAACTCCTCCAAAACAAGGGTTATGAACAGATGTCAAATTACAGGTAGACCTCACGGGGTATATAGAAAATTAAAAATATCTAGAATTGCATTAAGACAATTAGGTTTGCAAGGAAAGATACCTGGTTTAGTTAAATCAAGTTGGTAGAAAGGAAATTATGAGTTTAAGTGATCCAATCGGAGATATGATAGCTAGAGTTAAAAATGCTCAAGCACGAAATCATAAAAAAGTAGAATTACCATCATCAAGTTTTAAAGTGAAGATTGCAGATATACTAAAAAATGAGGGTTTTATTAAGAATTCTAAAGTATCGCAAGAAGGTAGCAAATCAACTTTAACGCTCGAACTCAAGTATCATTTGGGTAATCCCGTAATCAGTTCATTTGAAAGAGTCTCAAAACCCGGTAGAAGAATTTTTTCTAGTGTAGAAAGCTTGCCAAAAATAAATAATGGACTTGGTATTGCGATAGTATCTACTTCTAAGGGTGTAATGACCGATTTAGATGCAAGAAAGCATAAAGTCGGTGGTGAAATAATCTGTAAGGTGTTTTAATGTCAAAAATTGGTAAAATTAATATTTCAATTCCCGAAAAAGTTAAAGTTATTCTTGCTGGAAATATTTTAAATATTGAAGGGCCATTAGGAAAAAAATCTTTAGGAATTGATTTAGATATTTTTAATATTGAAATTAAAGAGGGAAAAGAAATATCAATCAAGCCAAAAAAAATTAATCAAAATACCAAAAGACTTTGGGGAATGAATAGAAGTCTAATTAACAATGCTGTAATAGGTTCAAGTACCGGCTATGAAAAAATTTTGGAATTAGTTGGTGTTGGTTATCGAGCTAATCTTAAAGGCAAGCAATTAAATCTACAATTAGGATATAGTCATGATATAAATTTTGATATCCCAGAGGGAGTAAAAATAACTGTTGATAAACAAACGACTTTAAAAATAAGTGGATTTGATAAACAATTAGTTGGATTAGTGGCTGCTAAATTAAAAACGTTTAGAAAAATCGAACCATATAAGGGCAAAGGAATAAGGGAAAAAGGACAATTTGTTTTTAAAAAAGAAGGTAAGAAAAAATAATGAGACTAAACAGAAGTATTAGAAAAAGATTTAGAGTCAGTAATAAAGTAAAAAAAGTTGCTTCCAAAGATCGATTCAGATTATCAATCTCAAGATCTTTAAAAAATATTTCCGCACAGATAATCGATGATAATAAGAATATTACTTTAGTATCCGCCTCATCGATTGAAAAAGATGTTAAACACAACAAGAAAGTTAATAAAACAGATTTATCAAGAATTGTAGCGGAAAAATTAGCAAAAAAAGCTCAAGAAAAAAAAATTACTAAAATATTTTTAGATAGAGGAACTTATAAATATCATGGTAGAATTAAAGCTTTTGCAGAAACGCTTCGAAAAAATGGAATGGAATTTTAGTGATGGAAAATATTGTTGAAAAAAAAGAGGATATAAAAGATAAAAAAAAAGATGATATTGTAGAGAAATTAGTTCATATTAATCGTATCACTAAAGTTGTCAAAGGTGGAAGAAGATTTGGTTTTTCAGCATTAGTTGTAGTTGGAGATCAAGCCGGTAAAGTTGGAATAGCTCATGCAAAAGCAAAACAAGTTCCTGATGCTATTAAAAAAGCTAATGAAATTGCAAGAAGAAATTTAATACACATACCTTTAAGAGAAGGTAGAACTATTCACCATGACGTTAAAGCAAAAGATGGTTCTGGTAAAATTATTTTAAGAGCAGCTGCAAAAGGCACTGGAATTATAGCTGGTGGTCCAATTAGGGCTGTTTGTGAAGTATTAGGTGTTAAAGATATTGTCGCTAAATCAATAGGTACCTCCAACGCGCATAATGTTGTCAGAGCCACTATGAAAGCTCTTCTAAAACAAAATTCACCAAAATATTTATCAACAATTAGAAATAAAAAAATTTCAGAAATAATTGAAAAAAGAGGCTCATGATAAGTTTAAATAATAGAGAAAAAATTAATAAATCCAAAATGAGAGTAGGTAGAGGTATTGGCTCAGGTAAGGGTAAAACTTGTGGTAGAGGAGTTAAAGGCCAAAAAGCAAGATCTGGTGTAGCTATTAAAAGTTTTGAGGGTGGTCAAATGCCTTTATATAGAAGATTGCCAAAAAGAGGCTTCAATCCAATTCCCAAAGAAAAAATTGCGATATTAAATTTAGTAAAGATACAATCCTTTATTGATCAAAAAACTATTAATGTAAATGAAATTTTAAATTCTGATTTGTTAAAAAAATTGAAGTTAATTAATAAAAATTCTATGAAGCTCAAAATTTTAGGAACAGGTGAAATAAAAAATAAAATTAATATTGAAGCAAATTTAGCTTCAAGATCAGCTTTAGAAAAAATTGAAAAAATTGGTGGTTCTATTAAGTTAAAAAATTAATTTACTATTACAATGAATGCTTCTACGACTGCAAATGATCTTAGAAATCGTATATTATTCAGTATTTTGATACTTGCGGTTTATAGATTTGGAACATTTGTTCCCTTACCAGGAATTGATCCCGAACAATTAAAAATGTTAATGGAGGGCAATCAAAAAGGATTGCTAGGAATGTTCAACGTTTTTGCTGGAGGAGCAGTTAGTAGAATGGCAATTTTTGCTCTTGGAATAATGCCTTATATTTCTTCATCAATTATAGTTCAACTTTTAACTGGAGTTTCTGATTATTTTAAAAATCTTAAATCACAAGGTCAAATAGGCAGACAAAAAATTTCTCAAATTACAAGATACGGAACAGTACTTTTAGCTACGATTCAAGGATATGGTCTTGCTGTTGGTCTTGAGTCCTCAGCTAATCTCGTAATAAATCCTGGTTTATTTTTCAAGATTTCAACAGTTACAACAATCGTTGCTGGTACTATTTTTTTAATGTGGTTAGGTGAACAAATTACTCAAAGAGGCATAGGAAATGGAATATCACTTATAATTTTTGCTGGAATAGTAGCTGAAATACCAAGAGCTCTGGTAACTACGATTGAACTTGGTAGAACAGGTGCTGTATCAACTTTTATGATATTAGCGATTTTTATTTTGTTAATTTTGACTATTTTATTTATTGTTTTTATGGAAAGAGCATTAAGGAAAATATTGATAAATTACCCAAAAAGACAAATGGGAAATAAGATTTATGGAGGAGAATCATCTCATCTTCCTTTAAAAATTAATCAAGCAGGAGTTATACCAGCAATTTTTGCTTCAGCACTTTTGCTTTTACCTGTTACTTTTTCAAATTTTAATCTCTCAAATAATGAAACTTTTTTAGAAATAAGTTCATTTTTTACCCAGGGACAACCACTTTATATGTTGCTTTATGCATCTGGTATAATTTTTTTTACTTTTTTTTATACATCAATTACTTTTAATCCAACCGAGACAGCCGAGAACTTAAGAAAATATGGTGGTTTTATTCCTGGAATTAGACCTGGCGAAAGTACAGTTTTATACATAGAAAATATTTTAACAAAATTGACCACTATCGGGGCTTTATATTTAACTCTCGTTTGTTTATTGCCTGAATTTTTAATTGCTAATTATCCAATACCATTTTATTTAGGAGGAACTTCGATTTTAATTGTTGTGGTTGTTGCTATTGATACGGTCAGTCAAATACAAACAAGATTAATGAGTTCACAATACGAACAATTGATAAAAAAAACTAAATTCGGAAGATAAAGTGAATATAATTTTATTTGGGCCGCCTGGCGCAGGTAAAGGTACTCAAGCTCAATATATCGTAAAAAATTATAATTATTTTCATTTATCAACTGGAGATTTGTTAAGAGAGGAAACAAAAAAAAAAACACATCTTAGCAAGCTAATTGAAAAGACTATAGAGGGTGGAAATTTTGTTGCAGATGATGTTGTAAATAAATTGTTAAAAAAAACTATATCTAACTTAAAGTTTAGGGACCGAATTATCTTTGATGGCTATCCAAGAAACATTCAACAAGTTGAATATTTGACAAATTTGTTAGGTCATTTTAATCAAAAAATTAATTTAATAATTACTTTATCTGTACCACGTGAAATAATTAAAAAAAGAATAATAGGTCGAATTACATGCTCCAAGTGTAATTTAACCTTAAATCAATTTTTTGATAAAAAGCAGATCCAACTCCATCCTTGTGGAGAAAAATATTTTACAAAAAGAAAAGACGATAATATTGAAACCGTAATGCTTAGATATGATGTTTATAAAAAAATGACTCAACCAGTTCTTGATTATTTATCTGGAAACTCAAATTATAAATTGATTGATGGCACTCTTCAAATTGAAGAAATAACTAAGGAAATTGAGCGTTTAATAAATGTTTAAGACATTGACTTTAAAAGATCTTCTTATATAAAAGCTTAAAATTTATCATTAAAAATGGCTCGAATTGCAGGTATAAACATCCCACAAAACAAACTTGTTCATATCGGTCTTACTTATATATATGGAATTGGAAATAAGTTTTCTAAACAAATTTGTTCTTCCTTAGAAATTCCAAATTCAAAGCGAGTTAATCAATTAACAGACGATGAAATTTTAAAAATCAGAGAGTATATTGATCAAAATTTTAAAGTGGAAGGGGATTTAAGAAGAGAACATTCTTTAAATATAAAAAGATTAATTGATTTAGCTTGTTATAGAGGTACAAGACACAGAAAAAAATTGCCAGTTAGAGGCCAAAGAACTCATTCTAATGCAAGAACAAGAAAAGGGAAGGCAATTGCTATTGCTGGAAAAAAACTAACCCCACTTAAAAAATAATTATGGCAAAAGATGATAAAATTCAAAAGATCGAGAGTAATGATCCAAAGATAGAAAAATCTTCAAAAAAAAGTTACAAAAGTTCCTATTCCAAGAAAAAAAAAGTTAAAAAAAATATTTTAAATGGAATAGCTTATGTTCAATCAACTTTTAATAATACAATAATTTCAATAGCTGACACAAATGGAAATGTAATTTCATGGTCTTCTGCTGGACAAAAAGGTTTTAAGGGTTCAAGAAAATCAACGCCTTATGCAGCTCAAGTAGCAGCTGATGCGGCGGCCACAAAAGCTTTAGATTATGGTATGAAAACATTGTCAGTTGAAGTTAAGGGACCAGGTTCTGGCCGTGAAACTGCTCTTAGAGCTCTACAGGCCAGAGGATTTAAGATTTTATCAATTAAAGATACAACGCCTATGCCACACAATGGGGTAAGGCCACCAAAAAAAAGGAGAGTTTAATGGAAGTAGAAAATGTAAATGTAAAAAATTGGAAGTCATTAATAAAACCTTCTAAATTGGATGTGAAGATTAGTGATGATTTAACTCATGCAACAATTATAGCCGAACCTTTGGAAAAAGGTTATGGTTTAACACTTGGTAATTCCTTAAGAAGAATTTTGTTATCATCTATAAGGGGATCAGCTGTAACTTCAATTCAAATTGATGGAGTGCTTCATGAATTTACCTCAATAAAAGGCGTAAGAGAAGATGTAACTGACATTGTACTTAACGTTAAGTCTTTAGCTCTAAAATGTTCGTCTGAGGGACCAAAAAAAATAATACTAGATGCAAAAGGTCCAGGTGAAATTAAGGCATCTGATATAACTACTGTTCCTGATGTTGAAATTTTAAATCCAGACTTGGTGATTTGTAATCTTGATGAAAATACACATTTTCATATGGAAATGAATGTTAATTCCGGTAAGGGATATGTGCCCGCTATTTTAAATAAACCAGAGGAACCACCGCTTGGTTTGATTGCAATTGACTCTTTATATAGTCCCGTTAAAAAAGTATCATACTCAGTCAGCACAGCGAGAGAAGGTAAAGCTCTTGATTATGACAAATTAACAATGGAAGTTGAAACTAATGGATCTATATCTGCAGAGGATGCTGTAGCTTATTCAGCTAGAATTTTTCAAGATCAATTAAAAATGTTTATCAATTTTGATGAACCCGTGGAAGCTCCAGTTAAACAAGTATCATTAGAACCTGAATTTAATAAAAATTTATTGAGAAAAGTTGACGAATTAGAACTTTCAGTTAGATCAATGAATTGTTTAAAAAATGATAACATAATTTACATCGGAGATTTAGTCCAAAAATCAGAAGGTGAAATGCTAAGAACACCTAACTTTGGAAGGAAATCTTTAAATGAAATTAAGGAAGTTTTAACATCAATGTCGCTATATTTAGGCATGGAAATTCCAAATTGGCCACCAGATAATATAGCGGAAATGTCAAAAAAATTAGAGGAACAAATTTAATGAGACATGGATTGGCTAACAAGAAGTTAAATAGAACATCTGAACATAGAAAAGCCCTTTTAAAAAACATGCTAAATTCACTGATTAAATATGAACAAATTAAAACAACTTTGCCAAAAGCTAAATTTCTTAAACCCCAGGCTGATAAGATTATCACATTAGGTAAAAAAGATACCTTACAGACTACAAGGATTTTAGTTTCAAAATTACAAGATACAAATTCTGCAAATAAAGTTAAAAAAACTTTATCTAAAAGATATGAAAAAAGAAATGGTGGTTATACGAGAATTATAAAAGCTGGTTTTAGATACGGTGACAACGCACCTATGGCGATCATTGAATTTGTTGACAGAGATGTTGAGGCCAAAAGATTAGATAAAAAGAAAAAAAAAACAGAAAATATTGAAGACAAAAAGTTAGCAACAGCCTAATTTAAAATCATGAAAAAGACTTATATCGTTGACTCAACGTATAAGGATATGCGTTTTGATCGTTGGTTAAGGGTTATTTTAGGTAAGATTCCACAATCGTTAATTGAAAAATACTTAAGATCTGGAAAAATAAAATTAAATAAAAAAAAAATTAAAAGTTCATATAAAGTACAACACAACGATAATATTGACATATTTGATTTAAATTTTGAGGAAGTTGTTCCTCAAAAAAAAATAATATTTGAACCTACTCAGGAAATAATTAAATCTAATGAGGATCAAATAATTGACAATAATGAAAATTTTGTAGTTTTAAATAAATCTGCTGGTATTTCTGTTCAAGGTGGTACAAATTCAAAAAAAAATCTTATTGATATATTTTCACGAAGCGAGATTTTTCAAGGTATAAAACCATATTCCGTTCATAGATTGGATAAAGAAACTTCAGGAGTTTTAATTATTGCTAAAAATAGAGAAACTGCCCAGTTGTTGACCTCCTTATTTAGGTTAAGAAAAGTTCACAAAACCTATTTAGCAATATGTCATGGTGAATTAGAAAAAAATTCAGGTGAATGGCATGACGATTTGATACGATTTGATAATGGTAAAAAAATTATTGAACCGGCTAAAACTATTTATAAAGTTTTAGATAAAAATTCAATATGTAGTCTTGTAGAGATGAAGCCAATCACAGGTCGTAAGCATCAATTAAGAAAGCAACTATATGCGATTGGGCATTCGATTTATGGTGATAAAAAATATAGATCTTTAAATTCTGATAAGGGTTATAATAAAAATTTAATGTTACATTCCTATCAAATTAAATTTATGATAAATGATAAAAAATATAACTATACAGCATTACTTCCCCAATATTTTAGAAAATTACTTGATATAAAAAGACTCAATTTTTCAAGTTAATTATTAATTTGTCAATTAAAATATTTTTTAAATTTTTATAATTTTGATCTTTTATTGATTTTAAGTTTGTTACCCCTCTATCTGTTATACCGCAAGGAATAATCTTTTTGTAGTTATAAAGGCTATTATTTACATTTATAGAAAAACCGTGATAAACAATCCATTTACTTATTCTCAAACCTATTGCGGCAACTTTTTTTATCTCATTTTCATCTTTATACCAAATGCCTATATTTTTGTTATCAGCAAATACATCAATATTAAAATAGTTAAGCGTTTCAATAATTGTTTTTTCAATTATCTTAATGAATTGACGTATATCTTTTTTTCTACTTTTAAGATCTAAAATAAAATAGCAAACTAATTGGCCTGGTCCGTGATAGGTAATTTTTCCACCTCTATTAGTTTGTATAACCCGAATTGATTTATCTAGTATATCTTTCTGACTATAGGTTTTGCCCCCAGTAAAAACTTCATCATGTTCTAAAATCCAAATTAATTCATTAGATTTTTTGTCAATTACTTTTTTTAAGCGTTTTTCCAGAAAACTGATCGCATTTTTGTAACTTATTGGTTTTTTTGATTTTTTAATTTCTATATCCATTTTAAAATTGTATTCTTTTTATTATGTAATAAAAGGTCAAATAAAATATCATAGAAAATTATGACTTTAATTAAAAAAATTAAAAACAAAAAAGTCAATTTCGAATTTAATAAAGAATATATAAAAGTTGTAACGGACAAGATTGCATCCAACGATGCTTTATTTATAAGTAATTCTTTTAAGGAAATGCATCCAGCAGACGCTGCGGATATTATTGAGCATTTAAGTCAATATGAAAGAGAAAGTTTAATTAAATTAAATAATTTTAAAGTTGAACCTGAAGTTTTTATTGAAATAAATGAGTCAGTCCAATCAGAAATACTTAAGTTTTTATCATCCGAGTCTATTGCTAGAATATTGACTAATCTTGAGTCTGATGATGCTATTAAAATTTTAGAAAATATTGAGGAAAAAGATAAAAATGATATTCTAAGCTCCTTACCACCAAAAGATAGATTTGCGCTACTTGAGTCTTTAAGTTATCCAGAAGATAGTGCTGCTCGTATCATGCAAAGGGAATTCACTGCAATTCCAAGTAATTGGTCCATAGGACAAACAATCGATTATTTAAGAGAAAATAAAGAATTACCTGAGGAATTTTTAGAAATTTTTATTGTTGATGAAAATTTTAAGCCAATTGGAACTGTTCCATCATCAAAAGTTTTACGAATGCAAAGAGAAACTAAGATGACGTCGATAATGTCAGATATGCCTTTTCTAATACCTGTTGATATGGATAAAGAGCAAGTTGGTAATATGTTTGAAAATTACAGTTTAAATTCAGCGTGTGTTGTTGACAAAAATAATAAGTTAGTTGGAATGATTACACATGACAATATGCTAACTGTTTTAAAAGAAGAGGCTGAAGAAGATGTGTTGCGCTTGGCAGGTGTTGGTGATGAACAAATTACCGATGGTGTCTTCACTAAGACCAAGAGAAGATTTAATTGGTTATTTTTAAATTTATTAACAGCTTTTTTGGCCACTTGGTGTATCAGTTTATTTGGAGCTACAATAGAACAAATGGTTGTACTTGCTTTTTTAATGCCAATCGTGGCGTCTATGGGAGGTAATGCTGGTATGCAAACTTTGGCGGTGACAATAAGAGCTCTCGCAACAAATAATTTAACTAAAAATAATTTTAGCAATAATATTTTAAAAGAATTTAATATTGGTTTATTAAATGGAATTATTTTTGCGATCATTACTTCATTAATTGTGCAATTATGGTTTCAAGATTTTCGTCTCTCATTAATTATTTCAATTTCAATGGTACTAACTCTTGTGGTCGCTGGATTGTTCGGCATACTTGTGCCAGTATCGTTAAAAAAAATAAATATTGATCCAGCTATAGCTTCAAGTGTTTTTGTAACCACTATTACTGATGTAATTGGTTTTGTTTCCTTTTTAGGGGTAAGCGCTTATTTTTTTTTAAATTAAAAATTATCAATAAGTCTTACATCTTTAATATGATAGGCGATGAAAAATCTTGATTTTAAAATTCTTGAGGTTTTACAAAGATTTTTTAGTTTTCTTAGTTCAAGATAATCAATTTTAATCTTAAATTCATTCTCTAAACTTTTTTTTTTATTTATTAAAAAGTTTTTTGAAATTTTTTTTATTCTAAATTTTTTTTTTAATTTAATTAATTCACTGCTGACACTTCTTGCAATTAATAAATCTTTTTTATTTAATAAATAGTTTCTTGAGGATAAGGGCAAATTACTTTTATCTCTAATAGTTTGACACCCTATAATTTTAGATTTGTATTTTTGTTCAATAAATTTTTTAACTAAATAAAGTTGTTGAAAATCTTTTTCACCCATAAAAATCTTAATGGGTTTGATAATTTTAACTAATCTATCCATTACATCTAAAACACCTTCGAAATGATTTTTTCTAAATTTTGCACATAAAATTTGATCATTTGGGTTTATTTTAATTTTAACTTTACGTTTGAAATTATATATATCTTTGACCTTAGGAATGTAGACTAAATCAACCTTATTTTTTTTTAGGATTTTTAAATCATTATTCAAATTTTTGGGATAATTTTTTAAGTCGTTTTTATTATTGAATTGAGTTGGATTTATAAAAATACTTACAATAGTTTTTTTACAATTTTTCTTTGATTTTTTAATTAATGATATATGGCCATTATGTAAAAAACCCATCGTTGGCACAAAGCCTAAAGAATTAATATTTTCTAATGCTTTGTTTAAATCAGTGTTATTAAAAATAATTTTCATTTGTAAAAGTTGTTTTTATAAGTAAAACATTAAAATGATTAAACAAGCAATAGTTCCTCTAGCCGGACTCGGTACTAGATTGTTGCCCCTCACAAGTGTTTTGCCAAAAGAACTTTTACCAATAAACGGTATACCAGCAATTGAATATATTATTGATGAGTGTGTTGATGCTGGGATTAAGGAAATTATTTTTATTATATCAAAAAAAAAAAATCTTATTAAAAAATATTTTTATCATGATAAAATGTATAAAGATTTCTTATCCAAAAATAAAGATCCTAGAGTGTATAATCATTACAAAAGAAACCTAATTAACAGAAAAATGATCAAATTTGTTTATCAAAATAAACCTTTGGGTACTGGGGATGCTGTTTTAAAAACTCTTAAATTAATCAAAGATAAATATTTTCTAATGCTATTACCTGATGATTTAATTTTTAAAAAAAATTGTTCAAAAGAGATGATAAAAGTACATAATAAATATAATTCTTCTGTTATGGCGAGTATGTCTGTTAATAAAAATTCTGTTTCAAGATGGGGCATTTACAAATTAACAAAAAAACTTAGCAAATTAAATTTTTTGATTAGCGATGTTGTAGAAAAACCCAATAAAAAAAAGGCGCCCTCTAATAAAGCGGTGATAGGGAGATATATTTTACCTAAGTCAATCTTTTCAAAATTAATAGCTCTTAAACCAGGAAAAAATGGAGAAATAAATATTACAGATGCAATAAGGTTGCTGATTAGTCAAAATGAAAAATTTATTGCACATAATTTTTTAGGTAAATATTTAGATTGTGGGACTATGACTGGTTATATTAAATCTTCTTTTGAAATTTCTAAACTATGAAACTATGTATTATTGGTTGTGGATATGTTGGACTTGTTAGCGCAACCTGTTTTGCAGATTTGGGTAATCAAGTTATTTGTGTAGATAATGATTATGACAAAATAGAAAATCTTAAACTAGGTATAATTCCTTTTTATGAACCAGGTTTAAGGGAGTTGGTTACCAAAAATTATGATGCAAATAGATTAAAATTTTCTACAGAATTAAATAATTCAATAAAAAAAACAGACATTGTTTTTATATGTGTTGGCACACCAACAAAAAAAAATAGCTTTGAGGCTGATATATCTCAAGTTATGAAACTTATAAAAAAAATGTCTTCATCAATTAATAAATTTAAAATTATTGTAACTAAATCTACAGTTCCAATTATTACTGGTGATCGGATTGAAAAAATATTGTCAAAAAAAGTAAATAAAAAAAATTTTTCTGTTGTTTCAAATCCAGAATTTTTAAGAGAAGGAGAAGCTATCCGAGATTTTATATATCCCGATCGAATAGTTGTTGGAACTAATCACAACAGAACTAATAAAATTTTAAAAAAACTCTATGGTCCATTAATTTCTAAGGGTGCTAATTATTTGCAAACCTCAAGAAGAGCTGCTGAATTAATTAAATATGTTTCTAACGCTTTTCTTGCAACAAAAATTGCCTTTATAAATGAAATTTCGAATTTGTGTGAGATGACTGATGTTAAAATTGACGATATCTCCCTAGGTATTGGTCTTGATAAAAGAATTGGTCAAAGATTTTTACGACCTGGTCCTGGTTATGGTGGATCATGTTTTCCAAAAGATACTAAGGCGCTACTCTCCACAGCAAAAAAATTTGATATAAATTTGGCAATTATAAAAAGTGTTGTAAAATCAAATGATGATAGACCAGATTTAATATTAAAAAAAATATTTAAAATTCTAAATTACAAAATTCATAATAAAAAAATTTGTTTTTTGGGTGTCACCTTCAAAGCTAATACTGATGACATGAGAGACTCGATTTGTTTAAAATTGATACCAGCTTTAATTAAAAAGGGGGCTTTAATAAAATATTACGACCCAACGGGTTATAAAAAAGAGTTTAAAAATTATAAAAACGTTTCGTTTTCAAAGAATATTAATTCTGCTTTGGAATATTCTGACTTGATTATAGTTCATACTGAATGGAATGAATTCAAGTCACTAAATTTTAAACAATTTAAATCAAAGAAGTTGGTTATTTTTGATTTAAAAAATATTTATTCACAAAATCTAATGACTAATCAAAATTTCAAATATTATAGTGTTGGTAGATAAACAAATTAATTTAATTCAAATATTGCATCAACTTCTACAGCTACACTAAATGGCAGACTATTGACACTTACAGCAGCCCTTGTGTGTTTGCCAGCTTCTCCAAAAATTGATACAATTAAATCTGAAGCACCATTGATTACCTTTGGCTGTTCATTGAATTCGCTAGTTGAATTTACGAATCCAGTTAGTCTAACACATGATTTAACTTTAGATAAATCATCATTACAAGCTTTTTTTAATTGTGAAACAATATTCAATGCACATCTTTTGGCAGCTTCATATCCTTGTTCGGTACTTAAATCTTTACCTAATTTTCCAGTTATTAATTTTCCATTTTCACTTATAGAAATTTGTCCAGAGACAAATAAAAGCTTTCCCACAATTTTGGCAGAGACATATGAGCCGACAGGATTACTAGTATTTGGTAAATTAATTTTAAGTATGTTTATTCTATCCTCAAAAGACATGCTTAATTTTCAACAAATTCTTTATGAGTTTTACTTTCCTTAAATTTAAATAGCTTTTTATATAAATTACTTTCTACAAATTGATTTTTAGTATTTTCTAAACTTGATTCAGTATTTTTTTTTAAATCTTGAGATTTGCTAACTAAGTTTTTAGAAGAGCATTCAATATATTGAGCACTTAATTTTTTAAATTGGCTACAATCCAACTCTTCGGAATTAACTATATTGTTAAAAAAAAAACAAATAATAATAGTTAAAAATATTTTTTTTTTATTCATTTTTTTTTCTTACTTTTATCGTATTCTTTTCTTTTCTCAATTAAAATTAGCGCTTCCTCAATAGTTAGTTCCATTGGATCTTTATCTTCAGGTATAGTTGCATTTAGCGATTTATACTTTATGTAAGGTCCAAATTGGCCTTTCATCACTCGTATAGGTTTTTTATCTTCTGGATGTTCACCTAAATCTTTTATTACAGATGATGATATTCTACCTGGTTTTGCCTCAGATATAAGTGTAATTGCTCTATTCAGCCCAATTGAAAATATTTCTTCAATATTATCAATTCTCGCTGATTTATTTTCGCATTTTAGATAAGGTCCAAATCTTCCAGTATTTAATATGATCTCTTTCTGGTTTTGTGGATTAATTCCTAAAATTTTTGGTAAAGAGCACAAAAATTTTGCCACATTTAAATCAATTTTATCTATTTCAATTCCTTTTGGTATTGATACATTTTTAAATTTATTGTCTATCTTGTAATTAATTGATTTGGTTTTTTTTGGTTTTTTTTTTGTTTCAATGTTTGTTTCTAATGATTTTTCATGTTGCAAGTAGGGGCCAAATCTCCCGTTTTTCAATATAATGTCATTTCCATTATCATCTTTTCCAATAAATTTTGGTTCGACTAATTGTGTTTGTTGTGATGTTTTAATTTTGGATAAAGGCCTTGTGAAATTACATTCAGGATAATTTGAACATCCTATAAATGCTCCACCTCTATAACTATTTTTTAAACTAAGTATTCCTGTACTACACAATTGACAATTTCTTAAAATATTACCCTCTTTGTCTTTGTTAAAAATTAAATCCCCTAAGCTATCATTCAATAAATCCAAAACTTCTCTTGTTCTTTTTTCTTTGACCTCACAAATATTTTTATTAAAATCTTTCCAAAATAACTCTAGAACATTAATCCAACTCTCTTTTCCAGCGGTAATTTCATCAAGTTGATTTTCTAAATCTGCAGTAAAATTATAATCTACATATTTTGAGAATAGCTTTTCAAGAAATGCTGAAATTAATTTTCCTCTATCAGTTGGAAAGAATCTCTTATTAATAATTTCTGCGTATCCTCTATTTGAAATTGTTGAGATAATGCTTGCGTATGTTGATGGCCTGCCTATACCTAATTCCTCTAATTTTTTAACTAAGCTTGCCTCAGAATATCTCGGTGGTGGTTGCGTATAGTGTTGCTCATCAATAAATGCATCAATATTTATTGGACCTTTTGACATTTCAGGTAAAATTTCCTCATTTTCGTCATTGTCTAAATTTTTAAAAACTTTTAAATACCCATCAAATTTCAATAATGATCCGCTCACTTTAGCTACAGTTTGGTTATCCTCTGAAACTATAGTTATTGTGTTTCTAGAAAATTTTGCTGATTCCATCTGAGATGATAATGCTCTGTTCCAAATTAAATCATATAATTTATATTGGTCAGTGCTTAAATATTCTTTAATACTTGAAGGGGATCTAGATATATCGGTAGGCCTAATTGCTTCATGAGCTTCCTGAGCATTTTTAGCTTTTTTTCCTGAATAATTAAAAGAATTAATTGGCAGGTATTCTTTACCAAAATTACTATCAATATAATCTCTAAATGATTTAATAGCATCATCAGACAAGTTTGTACCATCTGTTCTCATATAAGTAATTAAACCTAAAGTTTCTCCCTTTATTTCAATACCTTGGTAAAGTTTTTGAGCAATTTGCATCGTTCTTGATGCGCCAAAATTTAATCTACCTGAAGCAACCTGCTGAAGTGTTGATGTTGTAAAAGGTGCAGAGGGATTTCTATTAATTAATTTGGAGGAAATATCTATTATTTTAAACTTTAATTCTTTAATTTGTTGTATTGCATTTTCAATTTCAATTTTTTTAGTAAAAGAAAATTTTTCAATTTTTGTACCATTTAATTGATGGATATTTGCAATTATTGACTTTTGATTTTTATCAATAAATCTAATTTTAAGAGTCCAAAATTCTTCAGGATCAAAAGCCTCAATTTCGTGTTCTCTCTCGGTAATTAATTTCAAAGCTACTGATTGCACTCTTCCAGCAGATTTTGATCCTGGTAATTTAGTCCAAAGTAACGGGGAAATGTTAAATCCTACCAAATAATCTAATGCTCTCCTTGCCATATAGGCATCAACTAACATTTGCTCAATCTGACGAGGATTTTCAATGGCTTTGATGACTGCCTTTTGGGTAATTTCGTTAAAAACAACTCTTTCAATTTTTTTGTCTTTTAAAAGATTTTTATCACTCAAATACTCTTTAACATGCCATGCTATGGCTTCTCCCTCACGGTCGGGGTCTGTAGCAAGTATGATTTTTGAAGAATTTTTTGCTGCATCTGTAATTTCTTTTAAATATTTTTGTGAAAAATTATCTATTTCCCATTGCATTTTAAAATTATGATCAGGATCTACTGACCCATTTTTAGAGGGTAGATCTCTTATATGTCCATAACTTGCTAATACTTTATAATCATTACCAAGATATTTATTGATTGTTTTTGCTTTTGCAGGACTTTCAACTATTACTAAATTCATAACTTTAGAAACTACTCAAAAGTCAATGATAGTCAAATTAATAAATTTTTGTTTTGGTTTCTTGTCTATTCTTAAGACGTTTAATATTTTCTCTGTGAGTATATACAATTAAAATCAATATTATCATAAAAAAACTAACTTGTTCTAATTGATCAGTAAATAATAAATAAATTGGAACTGATAAAGAACTAATTAATGATGATAAAGATGAATATTTTGAAATAAGAAATATTATTATCCAGCTAATTACAAAAATAATTCCAAAATCAATGTTTAATGAGAATAAAATTCCAATATATGAGGCGACTCCTTTACCTCCCTTAAATTTAAGCCATAAAGGAAATATATGACCCAAAAAAACACATAAAGACGCCAAGTAAATATAATCGTGATGGTAAAATTTAACATAAAGCACTGGGATAATTGTTTTTAAAATATCTAATATAAGAGTTGAATATGCGAGAATTTTATTTCCAGTTCTTAGTACGTTGGTTGCACCAATATTTCCAGAACCAATATCTCTTATATCTTTTTTTAAAAAAATTTTAGTTAATAAATATCCACAAGGTATCGTGCCAAAAAAATATGAAATTATGCCAATATAAAACTGATCCATTAATTCAACTTAAATAATTCCTCGCCTTTCACAAAAGTATTAGTAACTTTGCCTTGTAGTTTTTTACCCTCTATGGATGTGTTCTTTGATTTAGAAATCATATTTTCTTTTTTGACAATCCAAGGTTTATCTAAATCAACAATGCAAAAATCTGCATCATTATCTATAGATAAATTTCCTTTGTTAATTTTTAAAATCTTAGCGGGATTTGAAGTTAAGGCTTGAATAATTGTCTCCAATTTAAGTGATTGATTATGATAAAGCTCTAAGCTAAGAGATAATAACGTTTCTATTCCAGATGCACCTGTTGCAGCTTGTGCAAATGTTAACCTTTTAGACTCTTCATCTTCTGGTTTATGGTCTGATACAATAACATCAATGGTTTTGTCTTTTAAACCTTGAACAAGAGCAACTCTATCTTCTTCTTTTCTTAAAGGAGGTGATAATTTTAAAAAAGTTCTAAAATCTCCAATATCATTTTCATTTAAAGAAAGGTTATTTATTGAAACACCACAGGTAAAACTTACATTTTCTTTTCTTTGTTTAATAACCTCTATCGATTTTTGTGACGATAATTGTGATATGTGATATCGACATTTAATTTTCTCTAATAAGGTTAAATCCCTTTCAATTATAATTCTTTCTGCAATATCTGGAATACCTGCAAGACCCAGTTTTGTTGCTATTATTCCTGAATTAATCATCCCATTTTGAGCAAGTTCATAATCTTCGGCGTGTTGCATTATTAAACAACCCAAATCATATGCTGAATTCATTATTCTCGACATTAATCTACTATTTTGTATAGTTTTAATTCCATCAGTGAATGCAATAATACCTCTGGTTTGAAGAATTCCAAATTCAGTCATATTATTTCCTTCAGTGTTTCTCGTAAGTGCAGCACAAGGAAAAATATTTATTTTTGATTTGTCTCGACCGCGTCTTTTCAAAAAATCAACAATTGATACATTGTCGATTACCGGATCCGTATTTGGCATTGTAACTACTGAGGTTACACCACCTGACAATGCAGCATCACTTAAAGTTTTAAAATTTTCTTTATACTCATACCCTGGTTCACCAACAAATACTCTCATATCTACTAAGCCAGGAAAGATATATTTACCTTTTAAATCGATAGTTTTTTCTCTTGATGGAAGATTATTTGTATTTACTTTTTTGCCAATTGCTTCAATTTTTCCATTTTCATTAATAATCAAGCCCCCATTTTCATATAAAGAATTATATGGATCGATGATATTAGCGTTAATAAAATATTGTTTTTTCATTTGTCACAAAATATTTTTAAACAAGCCATTCTAACTGCAACACCTAATTCTACCTGTTCTTTTATTACACTTTTGTTGATATCATCTGCTAGTTTTGTATCGATTTCGATTCCTCTATTCATAGGACCTGGATGCATAATTAGCGCATCAGATTTTGCATGGCTAAGTTTATCTGGTGTTAAACCATAATATTCATAGTATTCTCTATTAGATGACAAAAATGAATTTGACATTCTTTCATTTTGCAATCTTAACATCATTATAATATCACAATCCTTAAGGCCTTTAATCATATCGGTAAAAGTGTTAACCCCAAATTTTTCAATTTCTTTTGGCATTAAATTTGTTGGAGCAACTATATTTACTTCTGCTCCAAGCATATTGAGCAAATAAATATTTGATCTCGCTACCCGAGAATGTAAAACGTCACCACAAATAGCTATTTTTAATCCTTCAATTTTTTTTTTACGATTAATTATTGTTAGAGCATCTAATAAAGCTTGTGTTGGGTGTTCACGTCTACCATCACCAGCATTTAAAACTGTGCAATTTACCTTTTGGGATAATAAATTGCATGCACCAGAGTCTTGATGTCTTATTACAATAATGTCCGGGTGCATTGCATTTAAAGTCATTGCGGTATCAATTAATGTTTCACCTTTTTTTATTGCTGAATTATTTATATTTATTGACATCACGTCGGCTCCCAAACGCTTACCAGCTAATTCGAAAGAGCTTTTTGTTCTAGTGGATGGTTCAAAAAAAAGATTGATTTGAGTTTTTCCTCTTAAAATATCAAGTTTCTTATTTTTGCTTTGATTTAATTTGATGAATTTTTGAGATTCATTTAAAATTATATGAACATCATTGATAGATAAATCTTGAATTCCTAGAAGATGTTTTTGTGAAATTTTAACAGCTTTATTTATTTTAGTTGCCATTAAAACCAACTCTATAACTATAAACCTTTGCTATATCAAGTATTAATTATTTAAATAATCTATAGCACCCTGAAGTATAAAGGCTGCAGCATTTTGATCAATAGATTTTTCTTTCTTGGTAACATTTGTATCTAATTGACTCGATAAATTAAAAGCCGCAACAGTGGATAACCTTTCATCCCAAAGGCACATGGGAATATTGATTAATTTAGATATATTTGTCGAAACATCTTTTACAGATTGCGCAGATCGACCTAAAGATCCATTCATATTTATTGGGTAACCCACGATTATTCCTTTAATATTATTTTCTAAAATAATTTTTTTTAGTTCGTCAACAAATTCTTTTGTGTCCGATTTATGTATAGTTTTAAATGGAGTTGCAATTAATTGTTTGTCGTCACATATTGAAATTCCAATTCTTTTAGAACCGAGATCTAATCCTAACAATCTGCATTTTTTTAAGTTATTTTTTTTAAATTCCTCTAATGAGATCATATTGTATATTTTAAACTTAAGTGGTAGTTTGCTGCATATTTTAATACCATATGATGATCGATCTTAAAACTATAAAGCATATTTCTAAGCTATCAAGAATATCAGTAGATGAAAAAAAAGCTCAAAAATTAAGAGTTGATTTAAATTCAATTTTTGAATTTATTGAAAAACTTAATGAATTAAAAACTGATAATGTTCAGCCATTAACATCAGTTGCAGAAACAACACTGAAGTTAAGACCTGATGAGGTTCATAGTCATAATTTAAGAGATGAAATAATTAGAAACTCTCCAGAGGATAATAAAGATTTTTTTGTTGTACCAAAGGTTGTGGAGTAATGAACAGCATAACATCTCAATCTTTAACAACTTTAGTAAAAAATATTAAAAATAAAAAACTCTCTTCACAGGAAGTTACCAAAGCATTCATAGAAAGATCTGAAAAATCTAAAGATTTAAATGCCTATATTACAGAAGATTATGCAAATGCATTGTCAAAAGCAAAAAAATTTGATCAAAATCCTAATTTTGATTTAAAAATTCCAGGTATACCAATTGCGGTCAAAGATTTATTTTGCACTTATAATGTAAAAACTACAGCTGGAAGTAAAATTTTAAGTAATTTCGTACCAACATATGAGTCTACGGTTACTCAAAATATTTGGAATGAAGGTGGTATTTTACTTGGTAAATTAAATTGTGATGAATTTGCAATGGGCTCCTCTAACGAAACTAGTTTTTTTGGTAATGTAAAAAATCCTATTGACAAAGATTTAGTTCCTGGAGGATCATCTGGAGGTTCAGCAGCAGCTATATCAGGTCATCTTACACCAATAACTATTGGCACTGACACTGGTGGATCTATTAGGCAACCAGCCTCATTTACAGGCACCGTAGGCTTAAAACCCACTTATGGTAGTTGTTCTAGATATGGTATTGTAGCTTTTGCTTCCTCTTTGGATCAAGCAGGTCCAATGGCTCAATCTGTAGAAGATTGTGCATTACTTCAAGAAATTATTAGTACTTATGATCCTAAAGATTCTACATCAATAGATTTCAAGAGAAATAGTCTAAGCAAAGAATTAACAAGAGAAATTAAAGGTAAAAAAATAGGTATTCCGAAAGAATACAGAGTTGATGGTATGCCAGTAGAAATAGAAAAATTGTGGCAAAAAGGAATTGAATACGCAAAAGACTGTGGTGCTGAAATTATAGATATTTCGCTACCACATACAAAATATGCATTGCCAACTTATTATATAGTAGCGCCAGCAGAAGCCTCTTCAAATCTTGCAAGATACGATGGAGTTAAATATGGATTTAGATCTAAAGGTGAGAATTTAATTGATATGTATGAAAAAACCAGATCTGATGGATTTGGCGAGGAAGTTCAAAGAAGAATAATTATTGGAACATACGTATTGTCGTCTGGCTATTATGATGCCTATTACCTTAAAGCACAAAAAGTTAGAAAATTAATTAAAAATGATTTTGATCATGCTTATAAAAAAGTTGATGCAATAATAACTCCCTCTACCCCAAGTTCAGCTTTTAAAATTGGGGAAAAAACTAACGATCCTGTTTCCATGTATTTAAATGATATTTTTACCGTTCCGGTTAATTTGGCTGGTTTACCTGCTATATCTATACCAGCAGGTCACGACACTAAGGGATATCCCTTAGGTCTTCAAATTATTGGAAAAGCTTTTCAAGAACAAGAATTATTAAATATTGCCTATGCACTCGAAGAAAAAATTAATTTTAAAAATAAAGTAAATGATTGGTGGATAAAGTGAACAAACAAAATACTGAGTACTTAATTTTAAGGAACAAAAAAGCGTATGAAGTAATAATTGGTTTAGAAGTACATGCACAAGTAATTTCGAAATCTAAATTATTTTCATCTTCATCTACAAAATTTGGTGCTGAACCTAATACACAAGTGAGTCTAGTTGACGCTGCATTTCCTGGAATGTTGCCAGTAATAAATGAATTTTGTGTTAAACAAGCTATTAAAACTGGAATAGGATTAAAAGCAAAAATAAATAAAAAATCAGTTTTTGACAGAAAAAACTATTTTTACGCAGATCTTCCTCAAGGCTATCAGATATCTCAATTTAATTATCCAATCGTAGGTGAGGGATCAGTAATTATAGATACTCCGATTGGCCAAAAAACTATTGGTATTGAACGTCTTCATCTAGAACAAGACGCAGGAAAAAGTATTCATGATATGGATCCACAAAATACTTTAATTGATTTAAATAGATCTGGCGTTGCTTTGATGGAAATTGTAAGTAAACCTGACTTAAGATCTCCTGAAGAAGTAAGTGCATATATAAAAAAATTAAGATCAATTATGAGATATTTAGGCACTTGTGACGGAAACATGCAAGAAGGTTCCTTAAGAGCTGATGTTAATGTTTCTGTAAGAGTAAAGGGATCAAAAAAACTTGGAACTAGATGTGAGATAAAAAATGTCAATTCAATTAAATTTATGCAAATGGCTATCAATTATGAAGCAAATAGACAGGTTGACTTGATTGAAGAAGGAAAATTAGTTAGCCAAGAAACAAGATTATTTGATACCAAAAAAAACGAAACTAGATCTATGAGAAACAAAGAGGATGCTCATGATTACAGGTATTTTCCAGATCCAGATTTATTACCATTGGAGGTTTCTGACGAATTCATCAATAAATTAGCTAGTGAAATTCCAGAACTACCTGATGACAAAAAAAAAAGATTTATTGATAAATATAAACTATCATCTTACGAGGCTACCATTTTAGTGTCAGATTATGAAACTTCGAAATATTTTGAAGATGTAGTTGAAAATTCAGATGTAAGATTGGGAACAAATTGGATTATTGGAGAATTGTTTGCCGTCTTAAATGAAAAAAATTTAGAAATTTCACAAAGTCCTATAAGTGCCAAAAACTTATCTAAATTAATAAATCTCATTAAAAATGGAACAATTTCTGGCAAAATAGCAAAAACTATTTTTGAATTTATGATGGATGGTGACAAAGATCCTTTAAAAATTGTTGAAGAAAAAAAATTAAAACAAGAGAGTGATCCAAAAGAATTAGAAGCAATAATCAATAAAGTTATTCATGATAATCCTGATAAAGTGAAAGATTATAAATCAGGTAAAACTAAGCTGTTTGGTTTTTTTGTCGGTTTAGTTATGAAACTTTCAGCTGGTAAGGCCAACCCTCAGTTGGTAAATGATATATTAAAACGAAAACTATAAATCTGATGGGTTCAGATCTTAAAATTAATAAAAAAATACAAAAGTATATTTATGATAAAGGATTAAAACTTCATCCAATTCAACAAGAAATAATTAATTATAATAAGTCTTTAGGTAAATTAAAAAAAATGCAAATTTCAATTTCACAAAGTCAGTTTCTTTATTTGATTGTAAAAATATCAAATATAAAAAATATCTTAGAAATTGGTACTTTTACTGGTTTAAGTACATTATCAATGGCTTTAGCTTTACCAAAAAATGGTAAAATAATCGCTTTGGATAGAAATGAAGAAACTAACATTGTAGCTACAAACTTTTTTAAAAAAGCTAATCTTGAAAATAAAATTAAAACAATAATTAATCCCGCCTTAGAGACATTAGGTCAAATTAAAGATCAAAAATTTGATTTAATTTTCATTGATGCAGATAAACTTAACTATAAAAACTATTATGAACATTCTATTAGTTTAATTAACACCAATGGTTTAATTATTATTGATAATGTTCTGTGGCATGGTGAAGTTGTTAATGAAAATACAAATGATAAACTGACATTAAATATTCAGAAATTTAATAATTATGTTACTAATGATAAAAGAGTAGAAAAAGTTATAATTCCTCTTGGAGATGGAATGACTGTTTGCAGAAAATTATAATGGTTACAGTTGTTGGATTTTATAAATTTATCAAAGTAAAATTTTTAAAAAAAAAAAAAGAATTACTAAATCAGCTACTAATTAAAAATAATATTAGGGGCACTATAATTATATCAAAGGAGGGAATAAATGGTTCAATATCTGGAAAATTAATAGATATCAAAAATATTTTAAAATTACTAAAAACAATTTTTTTACTTAAAAAATTCGATACTTTAAATATTTCTAAAATTTTATTTCAACCTTTTCATCGCTTCAGAGTTAAAATTAAAAAAGAACTAGTGCCAATGAACTTATCGTTAACAACTCATTCTAAAAAAAAAACAAATCATATTGAACCAAAAAAATGGAATTCATTAATTGAAAATAAGAATACGCTTTTAATTGATGCTCGTAAACCATTTGAGCATGCTATAGGAACCTTTAAAAATGCGGTTAATCCAGATATAAATAACTTTAGAGATTTCCCAAAATTTTTAAATAAACTTAATAAAAGTAAGCCTATAGGATTGTTTTGCACAGGTGGGATAAGATGTGAAAAGGCCTCTGTTTATTTAGAAAAAAAAGGATTTAAAAATATTTATCAGCTTAAAGGTGGTATTTTAAATTATCTTAATAAAATTGATCAAAAAGCTAGTTTATGGAGAGGTGAATGTTTTGTCTTTGATAATCGAATAAGTGTCAAACATGGACTTAAAGTAGGAACATATTCTATTTGCAGTGGCTGTAGACAACCTGTATCGACCAACGATAAAAAATCAAAAAAATATGAAGAGGGTGTATCATGCATAAAATGCCATGATAAATTAACACAAGATCAAAAAGAGCGCTTTAGAATGAGACAAAACCAGATAAAACTTGCTAAAGAGTCCGGAAAAAAGCATATATTTCAAAAAGAATTTAATTAATTTAATAAGGTTTTTAATGAATTTAACCAAAGAACCTATTTGGTACTTAATTCGAAAAGTTACAATACCAGCAAGCACAGGGTCATTATTTATGACTTTTTATAATTTAGTAGATACATACTTTGCTGGAAAAATTTCCCCAGAAGCTTTGGCTGCAATTGCTAAATCATGGCCAATATATTTTGTTGCAATGTCTATAGCGATCGGAATTCAGGCTGGAACTCAAGCTTTAATTAGTAACTCAATAGGTGCTAAAGACAACTCCAAAGCCTCAATGTACATAGCGCAATCAATAGTATTTTCAGTTTTTATTTCAATTTTTGTTACCTTTTTAGGATTAAATTTTTCTGAATTTTTACTTAAAATTTTGGGTTCAACTAATGAAAGTATAATTTTAACTCAAAAGTACTTGGATGTAATTTTTTATGGTTCAATTATTTTACTTTTACAATTATCTTTAAATGGATCTTTGAGCGCTCAAGGTGATACTAAGAGTTATAGAAATATTTTAGTTTTTTCCTTTTTTGTAAATTTATTATTAAATCCTTTGTTAATTTTTGGATATGGTATTATTCCAGCACTTGGTATATCTGGTATAGCTATTGCAACTTTAATCGCTCAATCAATTGGTACAATATATCTCTTATATAAAGTTTTATCATGTGATCTAGCACATAATCTTAAAATTCAAAATTTCATTCCAAATTTTCGTCTTATTAAAGATTTGTTTTTGCAATCAGTTCCAATCATGTTCACAATGTTAATGATTATGTTTGGTATATTTAATATTTTTTATTTTGTAGGTCAATTTGGTGAACTTGCTATAGCTGGATATGGTACCGCTGTAAGACTCGAACAGGTATTATTGTTACCTGTGATTGGTTTAAACACAGCTGTCATTTCGATTGCTGGACAAAATTATGGTGCAAAAAATTTAAATCGCGTTATTGAAACATATCTAAAGGCTATGAAATTTGGTTTTTTATTTATGTGTTTAGCTGGAACATTTATTTATTTTACCGCAAATTTCTTTATGTCTCAATTTACGAGTAATAAAGAGGTTATAAGCGCTGGTGAAAATTATTTAAAAATAGCCGCATTTATAGGTCCTATTTATCCAACTTTTTTTATTACCTCGGCGTTATTTCAGGCCATTAAAAAACCATTGTTAGCTTTTTATATGACTATCTTAAGATTAACCTTAATTCCATTCTTATCGTTGTGGTATGTCATCAATATTTTAGGTGGGGATTTACAAGATATCTTTTACACAATGCTTCTTACAAATTGGATAATGGGAATAGTTGTGTTATTTTTTTTAATATTCTTTTTAAAAAAAGAATTTAATTTTAATTTGAGAAATTTTTTTCCTTTATAAAATGTATTTGAATGTAAGAAAAACTTTGGTGCTATTAATTTTATTATCTATAGTATTTTTAATTCCAATTAAATTTTCGAAAAGTTCGGATTTAAAGATAATTGATGGAGATACTATCCAATTGGATGGAAAAAAAATAAGATTTAATGGAATAGATGCTCCGGAATTAAATCAAAAATGTAAAATTAATAATATTATAGTCAATTGTGGAAAAGATTCTCGAACAATTTTAGTAAATAAGATTTTAAATAATAAACCAAATTGTATAATTGAAGGTTTAGATATATATCAAAGAAGCTTAGCAGAGTGTTTTATCAATAATGAAAGCTTATCAAGTTATTTAGTAAAAAATGGTTATGCATTTGCTTATAGAAAATACTCTAAAAAATTTATTTCTGACGAAGATTATGCAAGAATTAATAGAATTGGTATGTGGTCAATGGAATTTGAGTTTCCTTGGGAGTTTAGAAAAAAAAACTAATTATTTGAGTCTTGTTTCAGTTTTCTCTCAAATTTTCTTACAAAAAAAGAAATTATTAAAATTAAAATCAAATATTCCAATACCAGAAAAGTATAAATTTCTAAAGGTCGATAAGTTGAAACAATTAATTCATTTGCTTTTCTAGTCAAATCGCCAATGCCAATTATAGAGACCAAAGACGACATCTTTAAAACATAGATAAATTGATTTCCTAAAGCAGGTAAGATATTTTTAATAGCTTGTGGCATAATTATAAATCTTAATCTCTTTAAGAAAGTTAAACCTAATGAACTACCTGCTTCCCACTGTGCTTTTTTAATTGAATTAATCCCAGCTCTAAAAATTTCGGCTTGAAAAGCACTCTCGCTTATTGATAGAGCTATTATTCCAGATACAAATGGACTAAGACTGATACCAGAAATTATTGGCAAACCATAGTAAACCCACAATATAAGCACCAATAATGGTATTGCTCTAACAATCTCAACGTAAGCTATGTTTAAGAAAGATAAAAATTTATTTTTAAATAAAGAGGGTATTGCGACCAAAAAACCAATTATAATTGAAATAATTATAGATGTAATTGAGATAAAAAGAGTTGTAGTTAATCCAGTTAATAAAAATTTCAAATTTGTAAGGCCATTCACATTATAGGGCGAAAGTATGTACCAGTTTAGATCTTGTTTAGAGCAAGCAGTTAAAACTAAAAAAAATAAAATAGTTAGAAATTTTTTCACAACTAAATTTATAAGGATTTAAGTTTAAATATCTAATTTATTCTAAACTTTTTAATTCGTATTTAGTTAGCAAAGCATCAAAAAAACCTGATGCTTTCTTAATCTCAATCCATTGATTGATATAATTTAACCATACCTGATCACCTTGATCTACCATCATTGATAAAACAGCAGGATCTTTAATTCCATCTTCTACTATTGCTAGCTCTGGATAAGTAATAATTAATTTATTTGCCTCAGTAGAACTTGTTATATTTGCAATAGCTCTCCCGGCTAAAACTTCCTGAAAATCTCTTGCAGGCGCTTCTACAGATTGTAATTTAGATTTTGGAAAAAATTCTTTTGCTTTAGCTTCTTGCGAAGTACCTAATGTTGTGGCTATAATGACTTTTTCATTGTTAAGAGACTCCCAAGTTGGATATTTTTTAAAATTTTTCTTCAATACCAAAGGGACAGTTCCATACTTATAATAAGAATTGCTAAATCCCACAACTAAAGCTCTTTGAGGAGTCTTTGTTACACTGGTCGATAAATCGTATCTGTTTGATGAAATTCCCGAAACAATAGTTTTCCAATCGGTCGGTACAAATATTAATTTTACACCCATATCTTTTGCTAACTCATTCATTACATCAATATCAAAACCTTTATATTCGTTTGTTGTAGGATCTTTTAAAGACATTGGATCCCAATCACCAGTAGTTCCAACTTTCAACTCGCCATTTGATAAAATTTTATTTAATCTAGACTCTGAGTTGACGGTAAAAGGGTAAAGTAAAAGGATTGCTAAAATTAATATTTTTTTCATAAAAAATCTTATCTGATTATAATTTAAAGTAACTTAAATTCTTGACGCAGCATCGCATAAAAATGAGTATAAATGCTCTGAGTATGATCTTCTTACTAGTAAATTAATATTATCGATTTCTTTAAGATGCACTATGATATCAATTTTTGCTATCAAACTTTGTATCACACTTCCTTTTTTATTTCTAAAGTCATTAAAATTAAAAGGACAACCCAAAGAAAGTAGGTCGAAAATTTTTTTTCCCTTAATGTTAATTAATACATATTGATCTGTCACATCTGTAATAGCCCCTAAATTAGCTTTTGATATTGTATTGACAAGAAGATTTTCTAACTCATAACTATTTATGTCCTTGTTGACTACGTTGTTAGAAAAAACCATCCATTCGTCTGGACTTAGCCATATGGCTGTGGTGTCATTATTACTAGAAGAAGTACAAGGCT
>Ga0194133_10001841_pt1 | contig 35058 bp, 28 predicted proteins | sample TA2KigOf40mmetaG_FD_155448 | JGI IMG/M metagenome (GOLD analysis project Ga0194133, IMG submission 155448) | Freshwater microbial communities from Lake Tanganyika, Tanzania - TA2015055 Kigoma Offshore 40m | ecosystem: Environmental > Aquatic > Freshwater > Lake | place: Tanzania: Lake...
CTTCGTCCGACTGGTAGTGCTTGCTGAAGCCGCCCTCGACGCCCGGCACCATCTCGTTCTTCAGCCGGATGTTGGCGAAGGTGCCGCGCATCATCACCTCGTGATTGCCGCGGCGCGTGCCGTACTGATTGAAGTCGGCCGGCTTGACGCCGCGGTCGAGCAGATACTGGCCGGCCGGCGTCTCCTTCTTGATCGAACCCGCCGGCGAGATGTGGTCTGTCGTGATCGAGTCGGCGAACAGGCCGATCGGCCGCGCGCCCTTGATGTCGGAAAGCTTGCCCGGCGTCTTGCCCATGCCCTCGAAGTAGGGCGGGTTCTGCACGTAGGTCGAATCCTTGTCCCAGCCATAGGTCAGGCTGGGCTTGGTCTTGATCGAGCGCCAGTACTTGTCGCCGGCGAACACGTCAGCGTAGCGCTTCTTGAACGCCTTGGCCGTCACGCACTTGTCGACAGCTCGGGCCACTTCCAAGTTCGAGGGCCAGATATCCTTGAGGTAGACAGGCTTGCCCTTCTTGTCGTGGCCGATCGGATCCTTGGTGATGTCGATCTTCATCGAGCCGGCGAGCGCGTAGACCACGACCAGCATCGGCGAGGCGAGGTAGTTGGCGCGGGTCTGCGGATTGACGCGGCCCTCGAAGTTGCGGTTGCCCGACAGCACTGAGCAGACCACGAGGTCGGCGTCACTGATCGCCTTCGACACCGGCTCGGGCAGCGGGCCCGAATTGCCGATGCAGGTGGTGCAGCCGTAACCGACGAGATTGAAGCCGATCTTGTTGAGGTCCTTCTGCACACCGGCGGCTTCGAGGTACTCGGTGACGACCTGCGAGCCCGGCGCCAGCGAGGTCTTGACCCACGGCTTGACCTTCAGCCCGTGCTTCACCGCGTTGCGCGCCACCAGGCCGGCGCCCAGCATGACGTAGGGATTCGACGTATTGGTGCACGAGGTGATGGCGGCGATCACCACGTCGCCATGACCCAGCCCGTGATCGGCGCAGGCGGCGCGCTTGCCGTCGTCCTTGCGGCCGAACTCCTTCTCCATGTTGGCGATGAACTGCGCGGCGGCCTCGGCCAGCGGCACGCGGTCCTGCGGCCGCTTCGGGCCGGCGAGGCTCGGCTCGACGTTGGCGAGATCGAGCTCCAGCGTGTCGGTGAAGATCGGGTCCGGCGACTTCTTGGAACGCCACAGGCCCTGCTTCTTGGCGTAGGCCTCGACCAGTTTGGCGGCCTGGCCGCGATTGGTGATCCGGAGGTAGTTCAGCGTCTCCTCGTCGATCGGGAAGAAGCCGCAGGTCGCGCCGTACTCCGGCGCCATGTTGGCGATGGTCGCGCGGTTGGCCAGCGGCATCTCGTCGAGGCCCGGCCCGTAGAACTCGACGAACTTGTTGACCACGCCCTTCTTGCGCAGCATCTGCGTCACGGTCAGCACGAGGTCGGTGGCGGTGGCGCCTTCCGGCAGCTTGCCGGTGAGCTTGAAGCCCACGACATCGGGAATCACCATCGGCTGCGGTTGGCCCAGCATGGCCGCTTCGGCCTCGATGCCGCCCACGCCCCAGCCCAGCACGCCCAGGCCGTTGACCATGGTCGTGTGGCTGTCGGTGCCGAACAGCGTATCGGGATAGGCGACCGTCTCCTTGCCTTCCTTCCTGGTCCACACGACCTGCGCCAGGTACTCGAGGTTCACCTGGTGGCAGATGCCGGTGCCCGGCGGCACGACGCGGAAATTGTCGAAGGATTGCTGGCCCCAGCGCAGGAAGCGGTAGCGCTCGCCGTTGCGCTCGTACTCGAGCTTGACGTTCTCGCCGAAGGCTTTGGTGTTGCCGAAATTGTCCACGATGACCGAGTGGTCGATGACCAGGTCGACCGGCACCAGCGGGTTGATCTTCTTGGGATCGCCGCCGAGCTTGGCCATGCCGTCGCGCATCGCCGCGAGGTCGACGACGGCGGGCACGCCGGTGAAGTCCTGCATCAACACGCGCGCCGGGCGGAAGTTGATCTCGTGCGCCGACTTGCCGGCCTTGAGCCAGCCCGCGAAGGCCTCGATGTCGGCGGCGCGCACCGAGCTGCCATCCTCGTGGCGCAGCAGGTTTTCCATCAGGACCTTGAGCGAGTAGGGCAGGCGGCTCAGATCGCCCACCTTCTTCTCCGCCGCAGCCAGACTGAAATATGTGTAGCTCTTGCTGCCGACCTTGAGGGTCCTGCGGGCCTTGAAGCTGTTGGGATGAGCGGCCATGTCGAGATGCTCCGGCGTGCGCGCGGGAGGCGCGGGAAAGGTCGGCCGGAACATAGGCCGCGACCCGTGCGAAGGCAACGCGAGGGGAGGCCGCGCCGCCTTCCAAATCGTGATCGGGGCGCGATAAGGTGCGCCCGCGCCGCCCGAGGCGAGGGGCGGACCGGAGAGATGTCGATGCGATCTGTCTTCGCGGCTCTGCTGGCGGCGCTGGTGCTGTCCGCCGAAACGGCCTCCGCCCAGGCGGTGAGCGACAGTTTTGACTGGGACCCGGCACGGCGCGACTTCAACCGGCCCGGCGGCACGCCGCCGGCGGCCAACGCCGGGTCGGGCGCGATGGCCGGGCTCGACAAGGAGCTGGCCCGGACCGACCTGACGCCGCAGAAGCGCGCCGACCTGCTGGTGCTGCGATCGATGCTGTTCCGCTCGATGGGCCGCGAGTCCGAATCGCGCCGCGATTTCCAGGAGGCGTTGCGGATCTGGCCCGACACCCGTTTCGAAATCCTGGCAGCCGCGGCGATGGCCGACGCCAGCGCCGGACGGACCCAGCCGGCGCTCGATACGCTGGACAATGCGCTGCGCGAGCGGCCCGGGCAGCCGACTCTGCTGACCGCGCGCGGTCAGGTGCGGCTGATGCTGGGCGACAACGATCTGGCAATCGCCGATCTGTCGCCGCTGGTCGACAGCAGCCCGCGCGCGCGGTGGCTGCGGGCGCAGGCCTACTACAACAAGGGCAGCCATCGCGAATCCGTCGACGACGTGGACGCGTTGATGCGCGGCTGGAGCGGCGCGGCGCCGTTCCTGCCCATGCTGTGGCGTTACGCCAACAATGTGAAGCTCCGGCGCGACGCGCGCGGCGCGCTGGCGGCCGATTTCCGCACCCATGGAGAGCCCACGGAGTGGCCGGCGCCGATCGTGCGCCATCTGCTGGGCCGCATGACGGCAGGCGATCTCGACATCGCGGCCGAGACCGACGCCGGCGCCAAGCGCAGCAACGGCCGATGCTTGACGGCGCTGTTCCAGGGCCTCGACGCGCTGCGGGGCGGCAACCGCAACCGCGCGCGCGAGCTGTTCCAGCTCAGCCAGGCACGCTGCGGCCCCAACACCTTCGCCAACCTCGCCGCCTCGGCGGAATTGCGGCGGATGTGATCTTCCTCGCCGCGCGTGCGGAGAAGGTCGGGATGAGGGGTTCGGCGGCCTTCTATGCGCCGTGATGCGCCGGTCTCGACGCGAAGCGGTTGTCGGCGCGCGTCACGCGGTCGACTCCGTCGGGATATACGTTCCCTTTTCCTTCCTTTCCCGTCGCATCCGTTCCTTTCCTTTCCTTTCCTCACAGTCCTGACACCGTGCCGGCAGAGGACTTGTCCTGGTCTGATCCGAGCGGCGCTGCGCCACTCGAGACGGCCGTTGGGAGAGCGAGCTACTCGTCCCCCAACGTCGCGAACGGGCCGATGAAGCGGGCGATTTCCGCCAGTGTGCGCTGGGGCTGCTGGAGATGGGGGGAATGCCCGCAGGCCGGGATCAGCCGGGTCTCGCTGTAGCCCGCGACCTTGCCGGCGATCAGCCCGAGCTGCAGCTCGCTGCCGTATTCGTCGTCCTCGCCCTGGATCGCCTGCACCGGCACCTGCACGCCGGGCAGCCGGTCCTCGATCGACCAGTCCATGAAGGCGGGATCGAGCCAGGCGTCGGCCCACAGGTTGAAAGCGCCGTCGACGTCGCGGTGATACTTCGCCAGCCGCGCGCGCAGCTCGCCGCCATCGAACGCCACGCGCGCCCTGCGGATCGAGGCGACGCCGTCCGCTTCGCAGACCACATGCGCGGCCAACGTCACCACGGCCTGGAGTGTTTCGGGATCATGACCGGCGCTGATCAGCGCGACGCTGCCACCATCGCTGTGGCCGATCAGGATGTGCTCGCCGATGCCGGCCGCCTCCAGCACGCGCGGTAGCACCTCCTCGGCCTCGACATGCATGTAGGCGGTACCCGGTGGCTTCGGCCATGGCGAAGATCGACCGTAGCCTGTGCGATCGTAGGCGAAGCCGGCGAAGCCCGTCGCGGCGCAGAGCGCGGCCGGGAAGTCGCGCCACATCTCGACGCAGCCCAGGCCTTCGTGCAGGAACACCAGCGTCGGTCGCGCATAGCCATCGTCGCGACCGGCGCGCGCGATCCAGCGCCCGCGGATGCGGCGGTCCGTCAGATCGAGAAGGAGATCATCGGCGTCCATCGCGCCGATGTAGCGTCTCCCTCCACCGACCGCCAGCGTGCCGGCCGGCGATCTGTCGCTGGATCTTCGGGGATCATGGCGCTTGTCCGGAGGCGCGGCGAACCACGGTGCCGGCACACCTCGACCGAGCGGCTAGCGGATGGGAGAGTAGATCTCCATCCGATCGTCGGCGACGTAGACTTCCCACGGCGCGCCGGCCGGTTGCTTGCCGTTGGCCGCCATCCACGCGTGGAGGGCCTCGTAGGCCTTCTCGCTCGAGGCCTGGTCGCCGACATGGACGGTCGTCGCGACGGTGGCTTTCGGGAGCTCCGTCGCGACGAACTTGCCCTGTGACTTCACCGGCTGCGCGAGCGGAAAACCCGACTCGCAATCGAGAACGCCGTCGGCGAACTGATAGGTCCGCGTGAAGGGCGCGCCGGCCGGCGGTACGCCGGCCTTCTCCAGATAGCCGCCGACGGCGCCGATGTTGCCGCCGATGGCGTCTCCCGCTTGTTCGATCTTGATCTTGCCCTTGATGACAAGCGCTGGCCGGGCGGCGTGCTCCTGGACCTTGATGTCGTACTTCACGAAGTCGTTTCCTGTCGCGAACGTGGGTCGCCCGACCCTACGCAACGCACCTACGGCGCGATTGTAAAATTCCGACCTCGGCCCCTACCTGTCCGCCGGACGCGGTGGATCGGTCGGCGTGATGAGGTGGTCCGACATCACGTGATTGCCGCTCAGGTACTTCATCGGGCTCACGCCCGAGAACTTCGTGAAGTCCCGGATGAAGTGCGATTGATCGTAGTAGCCGCAAGCGGCCGCCGCGTCGGCGAGGGTCAGCGTGTTGGCTTCCTTGGTCATCGCCAGGAACTTCTGGAAGCGCGCGATGCGCGACAGGATCTTCGGCGCGATGCCCACCTGCTTCTTGAACTTGCGCTCGAGCTGACGCTCGCTGTAGCCGATGAGCTTGACGAGCTCTTGCGCCGAGTAGGCGCCCTCAGACCGGGCGATGTACTGGCACGCCTGACGAACGAAGATGTCTTCCCGCGACTCCTGCGTCAGGCGTTCCTCGAGCATGGCGGTCATCGCCGTCAGGCGTTCGTCATGGGACGCGCAACGCGCGATCCGGTCATGGATCGCAGCCGAGAATGCGGGCTCGAAATCGCCGAAGTCGACCACCCGGTCGACGAGCGCATCGTAGGGGACGTCGAAGAAGCGCGCCGCGCCCGCCGCCTTGAACCGGACGGACACGACGCCGATCTCGCCGGTCGGCTTGAGCATGATGCGCTCGGTGAGCTGGCCCGACATCAGGACCCGAGCCTGGCGTTCGTACGAGCGGCCTTCCAGTTTCAGGAACGCGTCGCCGAAATGAACGATCAACTCCGTCTTGCCATCGGGCAACACGATCTCGGGTTCCGGATCGTCACCGCCCTTGGGCGCGGCCAGGAGCCAGACGCAGTCGACAAACGGTTCAAGATGGGCGGGCGGCGGCAGAGTCCTGTAGAGCATCCAGCGGCTTCTTCCGGTCTATACCGGCCGCTCGCCCTTCACCGTGACCCGGTTGCCGCTGCGCGTGTGCGGCCAGTAATCCCACATCGCGCGGTGCTGGACGCAACGATTGTCCCAGAAGGCGATGGAGTTGGCGCGCCAGCGGAAGCGACACTGGAAGAGCGGGTTCTCCATGTGCTCGTAGAGATAGCGCAGGATGCCGTCGCCCTCGTCGCGCGGCACGCCCACGAGGCCGCGGGTGAAGCCGCGATTGACGTAGAGCGCCTTCTTGCCGGTGACGGGATGCGTGCGGATCACGGGGTGCTCGGCGCGCGGGTACTCTGCCTTGTCCTGGACGCCGAAATTCTTGTAGAGGCCGCGATAGACCGACTCGCCGTCGTGGACCGCGGTCATGCCCTCCAGATACCGCTTCATCCGATCGCTGAGCGCCTCGTACGCGGCGTACATGCTGGCGAACAGTGTGTCGCCGCCCTTGGGCGGGCAGGCCTTGATGTAGAGGATGCTGCCCATCGGCGGCTCGATGTCGCACGACACATCGGTGTGCCAGCCCTCGCCGTTGGCGCGCGGGCTGTCCTTGTCGGCGTGGATGATCATCAGCTCGGGCTTGCCGGGTTCGTGCGGCGCGGCCGGATGGACGTGCAGGTCGCCCCACAGCCGGCCGAAGGCGAGGTGCTGGTCGGGCGTGATGGTCTGGTCGCGGAAGAAGATCACGCTGTTCTCGGCCAGCGCCCGGTGTAGCTCGTCGATGGTCTGGTTGCTGAGCGGCCGGCTCAGATCGACGCCGCCGACCTCGGCGCCGATGATCGGCGTCACCTTGTCGACGGTGATGCTCTCGTATGGCCGCTCCTCGCCCGCGACGTGCTTGTAGCGGGGGCCGGCATTGCCTCGCATTTGCGTGCTTTGCATGGGGATCTCCTCCGTATTCGACAGCCTAGGGCCAAGCCGCCCGCCTGCCAACCCGTCGCGGCTCGCGCGGCTTGACCGGTCATGGCCTTGTCGCTACCTACCGCCCGTTCCGTGGCAAAGGCTGCCGAGAAGACCGGCTGCGGGCAGGGAGGAGTTCAGGGATGCCGCAGGCCGCCGCGACGAGCGACGACACGTTTCCGAGATTGCTGGCCCGCAACGCCCGCGAGCGGGGGGGCAAGCCCGCCTATCGCGAGAAGGAATACGGCATCTGGCAGACCCATAGCTGGGCGGATAGCGACGCCCAGGCGCGCGATTTCGCGGCCGGCCTGGCCGCCTTGGGCTTCAAGCGCGGTGACAAGCTGATCATCGTCGGCGACAACCGCCCGCGGCTGTACTGGGCGATCTGCGCGGCGCAGATGCTGGGCGGCATTCCGGTGCCGGTCTACCAGGACGCGGTGGCGTCGGAGATGGCCTACGTGGTCGAGAACGCCGAGGCGCGGTTCGCGCTGGGCGAGGACCAGGAACAGGTCGACAAGCTCCTGGAGATCCGCGCCACGGTGCCGGCGCTGCAGACCATCATCTACGACGATCCGCGTGGCCTGCGCGAGTACACCGACCTCGTCTCCTACGCCGACGCCCAGGCCAAGGGCCGCGCGCTGCGGCAGGAGAAGCCGGGTTTCCTCGACGCCGAGATCGCGCAAGGCAAGGGCGCGGATCCCTCGATCATGCTCTATACCTCGGGCACCACGGGGCGGCCCAAGGGCGTGGTGCTGAGCTACGACAATCTGCGAGTCACGGCGCAGAACGCCGCCGATTTCGACGGGCTGGTCGAGGGCGACGAGATCCTGAGCTACCTGCCGATGGCCTGGGTCGGCGACCATATCTTCAGCTACGCCCAGGGCCTGTCGGTCGGGCTGACGGTGAATTGCCCGGAATCGGCGGCCACCGTCATGACCGATCTGCGCGAGATCGGCCCGACCTACTACTTCGCGCCGCCGCGCATCCTCGAGAATCTCATCACCACGGTGATGATCCGCATGGAGGACGCGGGGCGCTTGAAGCGCTCGATGTTCCGCTACTTCATGGCCCTGTCGCAGCGCATCGGCGGCGCCCTGCTCGATGGCAAGGCGGTGGGCATCGGCGAGCGGCTGATGTATCGGCTCGGCGAGTTGCTGGTGATCGGGCCGCTGCGGAACACGCTCGGGCTCTCGCGCGTGCGCGTGGCCTACACGGCGGGCGAGGCGGTGGGGCCCGACATCTTCAATTTCTACCGCTCCCTCGGCATCAACATGAAGCAGCTCTACGGCCAGACCGAGGCCAGCGTCTTCGTGACCATGCATCCCAACGGCGACGTGCGTCTGGAGACCGTGGGCAAGCCGGCGCCGCAGGTCGAGATCAAGGTCAACGACAACGGCGAGATCATGTTTCGCAGCCCCGGCGTGTTCCTGGAGTACTTCAAGAACCCGGCCGCGACGGCGGAGACCAAGACCCCCGACGGCTGGGTGCATTCCGGCGACGCGGGCTATCTCGACGAAGCCGGCCACCTGCGCATCATCGATCGCGCCAAGGATGTCGGGAAGTTGCGCGACGGCACGCTGTTCGCGCCGAAGTTCATCGAGAACAAGCTGAAGTTCTTCCCGCACATCAACGAAGCGGTGGCCTTCGGTGACAATCGCGGCTTCGTCTCGGCCTTCATCAACATCGACCTGGTGGCCGTGGGCAATTGGGCGGAGAAGCAGGACATCGCCTATGCCAGCTATCAGGAGCTGGCCAGCCACCCCAAGGTGCACGGGCTGATCGCCGAGGAGGTGGCGCAGGTCAATCGCGACCTCGCCGCCGACCCGAAGATGGCCGGCGCGCAGATCAAGCGCTTCCTGGTGCTGCCCAAGCTGCTCGACGCCGACGACGGCGAGCTCACCCGTACACGCAAGGTACGCCGCGGCTTCATCGCCGAGCGCTATGGCGCGTTGCTCAAGGCGCTCTACGACGGCTCGAAAGCCGCCCACATTCGCACCGAGGTGACCTTCGAGGATGGCCGGAAGGGCGTCGTCGAGGGCGACGTGGCGATCCTCGACGTGCCGGCGGCCGAGCCGCTGCGCAAGGCGGGCTGAGCCGCATGCGCAACAGGCAATTCACCGAGACCTTGCTGACGGTCGAGAACATCTCGCTGAGCTTCGGCGGCGTGCGCGCGCTTTCCGACATCAGCTTCGACATCCTGAAGGGCGAGGTGCGGGCCATCATCGGCCCCAACGGCGCCGGCAAGTCCTCGATGCTCAACTGCATCAACGGCTTCTACCATCCGCAGCAGGGTGCCATCACCTACAAGGGCGTGCGGCGCGAGCAGATGCGCCCGCATGAGGCGGCCGAGCAGGGCATCGCGCGCACCTTCCAGAACATCGCGCTGTTCAAGGGCATGTCGACCCTCGACAACATCATGACCGGGCGGAACCTCAAGATGCGCAGCGGCATCTTCGCCCAGGCGCTGCGCTGGGGGCCGGCGCTGCGCGAGGAGATCGCCCATCGCGAGTACGTCGAGCGGGTGATCGATTTCCTCGAGATCCAGCACGTGCGCAAGGTGCCCGTCGGACAGCTGCCTTATGGCTTGCAGAAGCGCGTCGAGCTGGGCCGGGCGCTCGCCGCCGAGCCCGAGCTGCTGCTGCTCGACGAGCCGATGGCCGGCATGAACATCGAGGAGAAGCAGGACATGTGCCGCTTCGTGCTCGAGGTCAACGAGGAGTTCGGCACGACGATCTGCCTGATCGAGCACGACATGGGCGTGGTCATGGACATCTCCGACCGCGTCGTGGTGCTCGACTACGGCCGCAAGATCGGCGACGGCACGCCCGAGGAGGTGAAGGCGAACCCCGAGGTGATCGCCGCCTATCTCGGCACGGCGCATTAGGAGGGCGGAAGCGATGGCGCATCACATCCCCTGTCATCCTGAGCGCGGCGAAGGATTTCTTTGGGCGCGCCGGCGGGACGCCGGCGCTCCGGGCCGAGCCGGAGTCTGACGATGGCGTTCTTCCTCGAGGTGCTGATCGGCGGCCTGCTGGTGGGCGTACTCTATTCGCTGGTGGCGCTGGGCTTCGTGCTGATCTTCAAGGCGTCGGGCGTGTTCAACTTCGCCCAGGGCGCGATGGTGCTGATGGCCGGCCTGGTGCTGGTGCAGCTGCTGAACCCGACCTACATCGGCAAGTGGCATTTCGCCGGCGTCGCCGCGCTGGTCGCGGGCACGATCGGCGTGCTGGCGTTGCGCGCGCTGAAGCCCGCCGCCATCGCGGCCGGGGGCGGTACGGCGACGCGGCGGCTGCCGCTGCTGGTCGGCGCCGGCACCGGCGTGCTGGGCGGGATCCTGGCGCTGAGCGCCGGCGGCAAGGGCTGGCCGGTGTGGCTGGCCGTGCCGGCCTCGGCCATCGTCATGGTGGCGATCGCCTACGCCATCGAGCGCATCGTGCTACGCCGTCTCGTGAACCAGGAAGGCATCATCCTGTTCATGGCGACGCTCGGCATCACCTTCTTCATCGACGGCTTCGGCCAGACGATCTTCGGTTCCAACGTCTACAAGCTCGATCCCAAGGTCTATTTCGGCATCCCCAACGATCCGGTATTCCTGCTCGAGGGCGTGTTCCAGGGCGGCATCCTGGTCAACAACCTCGACATCTGGGGCGGGATCGTGGCGGCCTTGCTGGTTGGCGCGCTGGCCCTGTTCTTCCAGTACACGCGCACCGGCCGCGCGCTGCGCGCCGTCGCCGACGACCACGCCGCCGCGCAGTCCGTCGGCATCCCGCTGAACTGGATCTGGTTCATCGTTTGGTCGGTGGCCGGCATCGTGGCGCTGGTCGCGGCGATGGTCTGGGGCTCCAAGCTCGGCATCCAGTTCTCGATCACCTTCCTGGCGCTCAAGGCGCTGCCGGTGCTGATCCTCGGCGGCTTCACATCGGTGCCCGGCGCGATTGTCGGCGGGCTGGTGATCGGCGCCGGCGAGAAGCTGGCCGAGGTCTACCTGCCACAGCTCGCCAAGAATCTGCTCGGCATACCGATGTCGGGTGGTATCGAATACTGGTTCGCCTATGTGCTGGCGCTCGCCTTCCTGCTGTTCCGGCCGCAGGGCCTGTTCGGCGAGCGCATCATCGAGCGGGTCTGAGGAGGGCGCCGACGATGTTCTACCGCGAGGCCGGCCAGTACAAGACGAGCTACCGCGCCGATATGGCGGTGTTCCCGATCGCGCAGGACCGGCTGGCGGTCGGCGCCATCCTGGTGATCGCCTTCTTCGTGCTGCCGTTCATCGGCACCGAGTACTTTTTCAGCTCGATCATGGTGCCGACGCTGATCCTGGCGCTGGCGGCGATCGGGTTGAACATCCTCGTCGGCTATTGCGGGCAGGTGTCGCTGGGTTCCGGCGCCTTCATGGCGATCGGCGCCTACGCCGCCTACAACTTCGCGATCCGGGTACCGGAGCTGCCGCTGCTGCTGGTCATGCTGCTGGGCGGCGGCGTGTCGGCGATGGTCGGCATCGTCTTCGGTATTCCATCGCTGCGCATCAAGGGCTTCTATCTCGCGGTCGCCACCTTGGCGGCGCAGTTCTTCTTCGACTGGCTGTTCGCGCGCGTCGGCTGGTTCACCAACTACACACCCTCCGGTGCCGTCTTCGCGCCCAAACTCGATATCTTCGGCTGGACGGCCGACAAGCCTGTCGAGCGTTACCTCCTCGTCCTCGCCATCGTCTCGCTGTTCGCGCTGCTGGCCAAGAACCTCGTGCGCGGCCATGTCGGCCGACAGTGGATGGCGATCCGCGACATGGACATCGCCGCCGAGATCATCGGCATCCGGCCGATGTACGCCAAGCTGACGGCATTCGCCGTGTCCTCCTTCATCATCGGTGTCGCCGGCGTGCTGTGGGCCTTTGTCCATCTCGGCTCGTGGGAGCCGCTGGCCTTCAACATCGACCGCAGCTTCCAGCTGCTGTTCGCCATCATCATCGGCGGGCTGGGTTCGATCGCCGGCTGCTTCCTCGGCGCCGCCTTCATGTGGATCCTGCCGATCTTCCTCGACATCGCCCTGCCGCCGCTGGGGGAATTGGTGGGCTGGACCATCGACAAGGCGACCGTGGCGCATTTCGCGCTGATGATCTTCGGCGCGCTGATCGTCTTCTTCCTGATCGTCGAGCCGCACGGGCTGGCACGGTTGTGGAGCATCGCCAAGGAGAAGCTGCGGCTATGGCCGTTTCCGCACTGAGCGGGGATCGGCGCGACCACCGCCGCGATGTTGCGGCGCAACAAGAAAATACTTCCGCTCCGGAACGCTCGCGTACTGGTTCCGGCGACGGGGGCTTCATAGATTGACACCAAGCCGGCGAACCCGCCGGGAGGAACCACAGGAGGCGAAGCCATGGGTGTGATGGGTAGATGGGCTGCGGCGGCGCTGGCCGCGGCGGTGGGCGGCGCGGCGGCCTTGCCGGCGCTGGCACAGAACGAGCAGTTCATTCCGATGCTGAGCTACCGTACCGGCGCCTACGCGCCGAACGGCATTCCGTTCGCCAACGGCATGGGCGACTACTACCGCATGATCAACGCCCGCGACGGCGGCATCAACGGCGTGAAGATCGTGTTCGAGGAATGCGAGACGGGCTACGCGACGGACAAGGGCGTGGAGTGCTATGAGCGGCTGAAGGCCAAGGGCCCGACCGGCGCGGCGTTCTTCAATCCGCTGTCGACGGGCATCACCTTTGCGCTGACCGAGAAGGCGCCGGTCGACAAGATCCCGATCATCACCATGGGCTACGGAAGGTCGGAGTCGCGCAACGGCGCGGTCTTCACCTGGAACTTCCCGCTGCTCGGCACCTACTGGTCGGCGGCCAACATCGCCATGCAGCACATCGCCAAGGAGATGGGCGGCCTGGACAACCTCAAGGGCAAGAAGATCGCCCTGGTGTTCCACGACTCGCCCTACGGCAAGGAGCCGATCCCGGTGCTGGTCGAGATGGCCAAGCGCCACGGCTTCGAGTTCATCCAGCTGCCTGTCACCCATCCCGGCGTCGAGCAGAAGTCGCAGTGGCTGCAGATCCGCCAGCAGCGGCCAGACTATGTGCTGCTGTGGGGCTGGGGCGTGATGAACTCGACCTCGGTCAAGGAGGCCGCGGCTGTCAACTTCCCGCGCGACAAGATGCTGGGCGTGTGGTGGTCGGGCGCCGAGCCCGACGTGCTGCCGGCTGGCGACCAGTCCAAGGGCTACAAGGCGCTGATGCTGCAGCACGGCTCCGGCAAGTTCCCGGTGCACGCCGACGTCCTCAAGCATGCCGTCGGCAAGGACGGCTCGCAGTCGAAGCCCGAGGACATCGGCGACGTTCTGTACAACCGCGGCCTGGTCAACGCGATGCTCGGCGTCGAGGCGATCCGCACGGCGATGGCCAAGTTCGGCAACAAGCCGCTGACCGGCGAGCAGGTGCGTTGGGGTCTCGAGAACCTCAACCTCACCGAGGAACGGCTGAAGGCGCTGGGCTTCGAGGGCGCGCTCAAGCCGCTCAAGATCACCTGCGCCGACCACGAAGGCGCCCGCTCCGCGCGCGTCCATCAGTGGGACGGCGCGAAGTGGAACGTGATCTCCGACTGGTACACCTCCGACGACGCGCTGATCGGCCCGATGGTGCGCGATACCTCGGACAAGTACGCCAAGGAGAAGAACATCGCGCCGCGCGATTGCTCCAAGGAGAGCTGAGCGCAGCATAGTGTCCGGCCCCGCGCCCTCAGGGCGTGGGGCTCCTTCTTTTCGCGATCGGATGCCGATATGACTGCCGCTCCGGCACCAGCCGCCGCCTCGCCGATCCTCGCCGTCAGCAACGTCGAGGTGATCTACAATCACGTCATCCTTGTGCTGAAGGGTGTGTCGCTGGCGCTGCCCGAAAAGGGCATCGTCGCCCTGCTGGGCGCCAATGGTGCTGGCAAATCGACGACCTTGAAGACGATCTCCTGCCTGCTGCGCACCGAGCGCGGCGAGGTCACGAAGGGTACTGTCACCTATCGCGGCGAACGCGTCGATCAGATGACGTCCAACGAGCTGGTGCGTCGCGGCGTCATCCAGGTGATGGAGGGCCGCCATTGTTTCGGCCACCTCACCATCGAGGAGAATCTGCTGACCGGCGCCTTCATTCATGGCGGCAAGAAAAAGCAGATCGCCGAAGACCTTGAGAAGGTCTACCACTACTTCCCGCGCCTGAAGACGCGCCGCTCGAGCCAGGCAGGCTACACCTCCGGCGGCGAGCAGCAGATGACCGCGATCGGCCGCGCCCTGATGAGCCGGCCCAACACCATTCTGCTCGACGAGCCGTCGATGGGCCTGGCGCCGCAGCTGGTCGAGGAGATCTTCGAGATCGTGCGCCGGCTCAACGAGGAGCAGGGCGTGTCGATCCTGCTCGCCGAGCAGAACACCAACATCGCCCTGCGCTACGCCCACTATGGCTACATCCTCGAGAACGGCCGGGTCGTACTCGACGGTGACGCGGCAAGCTTGCGCGAGAACGAGGACGTGAAGGAATTCTACCTCGGCATGTCGGGCGAGGGCCGCAAGAGCTTCCGCGACATCAAGCACTACCGCCGACGCAAGCGCTGGCTCTAGGCGCGCCGCCGCTCGCGATTTCGTGTCCGTCATCCCGCTGGAATAGGTCGCAGCGCCCGCTGTACTTCCTTGAGTCGGTCGCCGAAGCGGCCGCATTGGGAGGGACAACTCATGACAGTCCGATCGATGGCGACGGCCGTGCTGGCCGCCGCCCTGGCTTTCGCGCTGGCCTTGCCGGCGTCCGCTCAGCTTGCTGATCGCAAGGCGCTGACCCTTGAGGCAGCCAAGAAGATCATGGCGGCGGCCGAGGCCGAGGCGATGAAGAACAAATGGACGGTGGCGATCGCCATTGTCGACGAGGCCGGCGAGCTGCTGATGATGGCCAAGCTCGATGGCACGCAGCCCGCCAGCATCGACATCGCCATCGGCAAGGCGCGCACCGCCGCCCGGCTGAAGCGCGAGACCAAGCTGCTGGAGGAAGCTGTGACCAAGACCGGTCGCACGGTGATCCTCGCCTTGCCGGGCGTCACGCCGCTGGAAGGCGGCGTGCCGATCAAGGTCGGCGACCAGGTGGTCGGCGCGGTCGGCGTCAGCGGCGTGACCTCGGCGCAGGACGCCCAGGTGGCCATGGCCGGTATTGCCGTCATCAAGTAGCGTGAGGCAAGCGCCGGCCGCCTGTTGGGGCGCGGCCGGTGGCTTGGATCAATACCGACGTATCAAGCCGGGAACGACGCATTCACGTCGGGCGCCGCCACGATTAGAGTCGGCGCATGATCTTTGTCGTCCTCGGCCTGCTGCTGGTTCTGCTGATCGTGGCGCCGCAATGGTGGGTCCGCTACACCCTGCGCCGCCATGGCGACGAGCGCGCCGATTTTCCCGGCACCGGCGGCGAGCTGGCGCGCCATCTGCTGGATCGCGCCGGGCTGAACGACGTGACGGTCGAGGTCACGCCGGAAGGCGACCACTACGACGGCGCGGCGCGCGCCGTGCGCCTGACACCGGGTGTGCATGACGGCCGGTCGGTCACCGCCGTGGCGGTGGCGGTGCACGAGGTCGGCCACGCGTTGCAGCACGCCGAGGACATGCCGATCTTCCATTGGCGCACGCGGCTGGCGCGCGTCGGTCTGGTGGTCGAGAAGGTGGGCAGTGTGGTTCTGTTGCTGACACCGGTGCTGGGCCTGGTTACCCGCGCGCCGGTTGTGATCTTTCTCGAGATCGGCATCGGGCTGGCGCTGCTGGGCAGTCGCGTCGTGGTGCACCTGGTCACCTTGCCGGTCGAGCTCGACGCCAGCTTCCGCCGCGCCCTGCCGATGATCCGCGACGAGGGCTATCTGCCGGCGGCCGACGTGCCGGCGGCCGCCTCGGTGCTCAAGGCCGCCGCCTGGACCTATGTCGCCGGCGCGATGATCAGCCTGATCGACATCACGCGCTGGATTCGCGTGCTGCGCTGAGCGGCTGAGGCGGTAGTATCTGGCCAACGCAGGAAAGGCCCCGAGGAACGACCATGTCGAAGTACTACGACGCCCTGGAAACCCGCGACCCGACCGAGCGCGAACGGGCGCAGATGGCCGCCCTGCCGGCGCAGATCGCGCACGCCAAGGCCAACGCGCCGTTCTTCGCCGAGAGTCTCAAGGACGTCGATCCGTCAGGCGTCACCAGCCGCGCGGCGCTCGCCAAGCTGCCGGTGCTGCGCAAGTCGACCCTGGGCGCCTTGCAGAAGGCCAAGCCGCCGATGGGCGGGCTGCTGGGCGTGCCGATGAGCCAGATCCGCCACATCTTCATGTCGCCCGGTCCGATCTTCGAGGTCGACACCGACGAGAAGGATTTCTTCCGTGGCGCGCGCGGCATGTACGCCGCCGGCTTCCGCGCCGGCGACATCGTACACAACACCTACTCCTATCACCTCACGCCGGCCGGCATGATGATGGAGTCCTCGATCCGCGCCGTCGGCTGCGCCGTGATCCCGGCCGGCATCGGCAACACCGAGCTGCAGCTCGACGCCATCGAGCTGATCAAGCCCACCGCCTATGTCGGCACGCCCTCGTTCCTGCGCATCCTCCTGGAGAAGGCAAAGGAGCTGGGCCGCGACGTGTCATCGATCAAGAAGGCGGTGGTCGGCGCCGAGGCCTTCCCGCCGGCCCTGCGCAAGGAGTTCAACGAGCGCGGCATCTTCGCGCTGCAGGGCTACGGCACCGCCGATCTCGGCAGCATCGCCTACGAGAGCGAGGCGATCGAGGGCATGATCCTGGACGAAGGCGTGATCGTCGAGATCGTGCGCCCGGGCACGGGCGACCCCGTTCCCGAGGGCGAGGTCGGCGAGGTCGTGGTGACCACGTTCAACAAGGCCTACCCGCTGGTGCGCTTCGGCACGGGCGATCTGTCGGCGGTGCTGCCCGGCATCAGCCCCTGCGGGCGCACCAACATCAGGATCAAGGGCTGGATGGGCCGCGCCGACCAGCGCACCAAGGTCAAGGGCATGTTCGTCGACCCCGAGCAGGTGATCGCCGTGCAGAAGCGTCACCCCGAGCTGGCCAAGGTGCGGCTGGTGGTCGACTGGGTCGACAAGCAGGACGTCATGACCCTGCACGCCGAGATCGCCGGCGGCGGCTCGGCCGACCTGGCGATGGCGGTCGAGGCCAGTATCCAGACCCTGTGCAAGGTGCGCGGCGGCGTCAGCTTCGTGGCACCGGCGAGCCTGCCGAACGATGGCAAGGTGATCGCCGACGTCCGCAAGTACGATTGAGGTCAAACACGCCGACTGGCCAGGGGTGAGGGATTGTGACCCTTTGTCGGGTTATCAACGTCACGCGCGCGGACTGTCGATAACGGAAAATCCCTCACAATCCCCTACCCCCCTCGGGGGCCGGGTCAGTTGACGTCGAGCTGTAGACCCTCCTTCTCGATCACGCCCTTCCAGCGCACGATCTGCTGCTCGACGAAGGTGGCGAACTGCTCGGGCGGGCTCCAGGCAGCGTAGCCGGCCATCTGGGCGAAGCGCTCCTTGGTGACCGGCAGCTCGATCCATTCCTTGATCGCTGCGTTGAGCGCGTCGACCGCCGCCCGGGGCACGCCGGCCGGGTAGAACACGCCGAACCAGGCCGAGACGTCGAAGCTGGCCAGCTCGGGCATGGTCTCGCGGATCGGCGGCAGGTCGGGGACCATGGGGTTGCGCTGCGCCGAGCTCAGCGCCAGGGCGCGCAGCTTGCCGGCGCGCACGAACTCGATCGCCGTGGTGAGATTGTCGAAGAAATACTGGGTCTGGCCGGCGACCAGGTCCTGCAGCGCCGGGGCGGCGCCGCGATAGGGCACGTGGGTGGCCTTGGCGCCGGTGAGCTGGAGGAACAGGGCGCCCGAGAGGTGCGGTGACTGGCCGGTGCCGGAGGAGGCGTAGGACACCTTGCCGTCCTGCGCCTTCAGCCAGGCGACGAACTCCGGCACGGTCTTGGCCGGCACCGAGGGGTGGACCACCAGCGCGTTAGGCGTCGCCAGCACGTTGGTGACCGGGACCAGGCTGGAGGGCTTGTACTGGAGATTGCGGTACAGCGAGTAGGCGATCGACTGCGGGCCGATATTGCCCATGAGAAAGGTGTGGCCATCCGGCGCGGCGCGTACGACTTCCATCGTGCCCAGGACGCCGCCTGCACCCGATTTGTTGTCGATCACCACCGATACGCCCCATTTCTGTTGAAGATGGTTGCCGATCAGGCGCGCCAGGACGTCGGTGGTGCCGCCCGGCGCCGCCGGCACGACGATGCGCATTGCCTGGGTCGGCTTCCACGCCACTTGGGCGTGGGCGATGCCCGGCAGGGCGAGCAAGGGCGCCGCGGCCAGCAGGTGGCGCCGGTTGAGAGGCAAACGACTGGGCATGATGACGATCTCCCGAGAACTCCAGGCCGGCCGGTTATACGGGGCGGCGCTGTCGAATGACGACGATGTCCAGGGCATCGGTGCCCGGCACTCAAATCATGGCTGTGCGACTGCAAATCCGCTGGCGGATCGGCCGCATCTGTCTTACATCGTCAATCGCTGGCGGGTCGCGATCGGCGATGCAATCGTACGGTCGGTCCGCCGGTCACTCCTCGTTCCCCAACAGGAGCCTCGGCCCATGTGGCGCTCCCTCAAGACAGTCGCGGTGGCGCTGGTCGCGCTCACCGTTTCCGGCGCCGCCATGGCGCAGCAGATCAAGCCGATCACCCCGGCGCAGATGCCGAACCCCGATACGCTGAACCGCCAGAGCTACATCGACTGGATGAAGGCGAATCGCGGCGAGAGCGAGAAGTGGCTCGGCCAGCGCTGGGACCGCTACGTTGCGGCAGTGCGTGTCGGCGATATCAAGACCGAGAAGGTCAAGCGCGCCTTCCTGATGACGCCGCGCGAAATCTTCGCCGCCGGCAACCCGCCGGTTAAGGAGCGCGGCTACGAGCACGCCTTCCTCGACATGGGCTACGGCGTGACCATGTCCGGCCCGCATCTGCAGAGCCGCATGACCGACGTGCTCGACGTCAAGCCGGGCGAGAAGGTGCTGGAGATCGGCACCGGCTCGGGCACCCAGGCCGGCTACCTGGCCTATCTCACCGACAAGGTGTTCTCGATCGAGATCATCGCGCCGCTGGCGACGCGCACCCAGGGCGTCTACGACCGCGCCGTCGCGCAGGGCTATGTCGAGTTCAAGAACATCAAGGTCAAGCAGGCCGACGGCTACTACGGCTGGCAGGAGAACGGTCCGTTCGACAAGATCATCGTCACCTGCGGCATCGACCACGTGCCGCCGCCGTTGCTCAACCAGCTCAAGCCGGGCGGCATCATCGTCATCCCGGTCGGTCCGCCGGGCGCCCAGCGCGTGATCAAGATGATCAAGCAGCAGGCGCAGGACGGCACCACGACGATGACCCGCGAAGACATCTACGGCGGCAAGATCGTGCCCTTCGTGCCGTTCACCAAGCTGGTCGACGGCCAGATCAAGGGCTCGCACAACCGCTGACGCCCGACGTGATATCGCGAGCCCCCGCGCCGTTCCCGACGGTCGCGGGGGCTTTCGCGTTGTAGTCCCCCCCTCCGAGCCGGCGACCAACGCCGGCCAACCAAGACACTGGATCCACTACCGATGGCCAGCGCCGCCCGTTCGTATGCCGAGGTCGATTTCGACAACCGGCCCACGCTCAGCTTCTATCTCTCGGTCGGCCTGGTCGCCGGCGCGATCATCGCGCTGCAGATCGGCATCATGCGGCTGTTCTCGGTGGGCAGCTGGGCGCATTTCGGCTCGCTGGTGGTCAGCCTGGCGATGTTCGGCTTCGGCCTCACCAGCGCCATCATGTGCGTCGGCAAGACCTGGTTCGAGCGCCACTGGCGCGGCACGGTGAAGATCGCGCTGCTGCTGTTCGGGCCGATGATGGTGGCCTCGAGCCTGATCGCGCAGCAGGTGCCGTTCAACGCCATCTTCCTGGTCTCCGATCCGATGCAGAAGTGGCGGTTGTTCGCCAACTTCATGCTCTACTTCCTGCCGTTCCTGTGCGGCGCCTTCTATCTCGGCGTGGTGTTCCTCAAGGCGCAGAAAACCTTCAGCCGCGTGTACTTCGCCGACCTCGCCGGCTCCGGCGGCTGCGGCCTGATGTTCCTGCTGGCGATGTATGTCTTCACGCCCGAGGACCTCGTCATGGTGCCGCTGGCGCTGTGGCTGGTGGGCACCGTGCTGTGGTTCGTCGCCGTCGGCGACCGCCGAGGCGTCGTGCAGTCGCTGGTCGCCGCCGTGTTGGCGGTCGGCGCGCATTTCCTGCTGCCGGGCGCGCTGGGCATCCCCAAGCTGTTCGTGTCCGAGTACAAGGGCGTGTCCTACGCGCGCAACTTCCCCGACGCGCAGCGTGTCTACAAGACGACGTCGCCCTTCGGCTTCATGGAGGTCTATTCCTCCTCGTACCTGCACTTCGCACCGGGGCTCAGCGACAACGCCGGCTTCAACCTGCCGAAGATGCCGTCCAACGCCTATCTCGGCCTCTACCTCGATAGCGAGGGGCCGATCGGCGTGATGAAGGATCTGCCGGCCGACGAGATCGGCTATTTCCGCTTCCTGCCGATGTACTACCCCTATGTGCTGAAGAAGGACCCCGACGTCTTCGTCGTGCAGTTCGGTGGCGGCATCTCGACCAAGGTGGCGCTGCGCTCCGGCGCCAAGCGCGTGACGGTGGCCGAGGGCAATCCGATGCTGCTCAGGGCCTTCCTCGGCGACACGCCGTTGCGCTCCTTCACCAGCGACATCCTGCGCGAGAAGGGCGTCGAGGTGATCGACTATGATGGTCGCCTCTACGCCGCCGGCACGACGCAGCGCTTCGACGTCGTCGACCTCAGCCTCGCCGATTCGGCTGGCCTGTCCTCGCCCGGCGGCTTCCCGATCATCGAGAAGTTCGGCTACACGCGCGAGGCGATGCGCAACTACATGCGCGTGCTGAAGCCCGGTGGGCTGCTCTCGGTGACGCTGTGGAACAAGGAGGAGCCGCCGAAATCGGTGCTCAAGCTCTACGCCACCATGGTGGCGGCGGCCAAGGACATCGACGGCGGCGAGATCAAGGGTCGCTTCTTCGCGACCTCGACCTATCTGTCGACCGCGACCGTGCTCTACAAGCGCGGCGACTTCACGCCGGACGAGATCGACGCGCTGCGCAAGCACTCGCGCCTGATGTCGTTCGACGAGATCTACTACCCCGGCATCGCCTACGACGACGGCCCGCGCGCCGAGACCCTGAAGGGTTACCGCGAGCAGTTCTTCGGCGACGGCACGCAGGACCCCGCCGGCAAGGAGCCGGATCCCGCGACGGCGGCGCCCGCCGCCGATGGCGCGGTACCCGTCGTGCCGGCGACGATCATGGGCCGCATCGCCTGGCAGCACCTGATCCATGGCGGCTGGGACAAGATCGCCGACGCCTATGTCTTCGACACCCGCGTGCTGACCAACCACCAGCCGTACTTCGCCGCCTACATCAAGGTGAAGGATCTCTGGGCCTTCACCGACCGCCTCGAGACGGTGCAGGACGAGTGGGGCTACCTGCTGCTGTGGGCGACACTCGGCATCGCCGCGATCGCGGCGCTGTCGCTGGTGCTGTTTCCCGTCGTGTTCGGCTGGCGCACCATCTTCAGCCGATATCCCGGCAAGTTCGGCACGATGATCTACTTCCTGTGCCTGGGGCTGGGCTACATCATCGTCGAAGTCGGCATGATCAGCCACTTCATCCTGGCGCTCAGCAACCCGACGGTCTCCGCCTCGGTGCTGATCACCGGCATGCTGGTGTTCTCCGGCCTCGGCAGTTTCGTGTCTGAACGCTACCTCGACCGCGCCCGGTCGGTGATGCCCAAGGTGTTTCTCACCATCGGCGTGATGCTGACGGGCTACGCCTTCCTGCTCGATCCGGTGCTCGATGTCATCGGCACGTGGCCATATCCGCTGCGCATCGTCGCCTGCCTGGCGCTGATCTTCCCGCCAGCGTTCCTGATGGGCTTCCCGATGCCGATGGCGATGACCACGCTGGGCCGGCTCGGCAAGGATCACATGTTCCTGTGGGCCTGGGGCATCAACGGCAGCTTCTCGGTGCTGGGCGCGGCCCTGGTGCCGATCGTCTCGACCTCGTTCGGCCTGCCGGCCGTCGTGCTGGTCGGCGCCGCCGCCTATGTCGTGGCGTGGCCGGCGTTCTACCGCGTGCTGCTGCCGCTGCCTGGGCGGCCGGCGGCCGCGTGACGCCATGGCGGCGCGCAAGCGACGCGCGCTGATCGCGGCCACCGCCGGCCTGCTCGCCAGTGGGCTGGCCGGGCGCGCGTTCGCGCAATACCTTACGCCGCCCCCCGCCAAGCCGCCCGCCCCCGCGCCGATGAAACCACCCGCAAAAACGCCTCCGGCCGATCCCCTGGCGATCGTCAGGTCGGCGGTGGTGCGCATGCAGTCCTTCAGCCACGGGCCGTTCCCCTACACGGGGCCGGCCGAGGACGGACGCACGCCGTTCTTCGACGTGGTCGACCCGCTGAAACGGCGCGGCCGTCGCACGGCCTCGGGCGACGTGCTGCTGGAGGGCGTCACCTACAGCGACGATCGCGCGCTGATGTACGTGCCGGCGGGCTTCGATCCGCGCCGACCGGCGCTGATCGTGCTGTTCTTCCACGGTCACGGCTCGATCATCGAGCGCACGGTGATGACCGATACCGACTTGCCGCGCCAGCTTACCGAGTCGGGCGCCAACGCGGTGCTGGTGGCGCCGCAATTCGCCTACGACGCCGCCGATTCAAGCCCGGGTAAGTTCCTGCGACCCGGTGCTTTCGCCCGCTTTGTCGACGAGTCGGCGACCAAGCTGGCGCGCCTGCTGACGCCGCAAGGCGCCGACCTCAGGCGCCTGTCCGGCGTCTTCAACCAGGCGCCCGTGCTGCTGGTGGCGTTCAGCGGCGGCTACAAGCCGGCGGCCTACGCGCTGGCGCGCGGTGGCGCCGCGCATCGCATCCACGGTGTGGCGCTGCTCGACGCGCTGTACGACGAGGAGGACAAGTTCGCGACGTGGTTCGCCGACGCGCGGAAGAGCGGCTTCCTCATCAGCCTGTTCACCGAATCGACGGCGGCCAACCAGACGAAACTGCGCGACCTGCTGGCAAAGCGTCGCATCGCCAGCAGCTCATCGCTGCCGGCGAGCCTGTCGCGCGGCACCGCGGCTTTCGTCGCCGCCGGTGGCATCGATCGTCACGCGCGTTTCGTGCTCGAAGGCCCACCGCGCGATCCGGTCAAGGCGATCCTGGCGGCGATCCCGGGCTATCGCATGAAGCCCGAGCTGCCGCCGGCGAAGCCGCCCGCCGGCAAGCCGACGGCCAGGCGTTAGCGCGGGCGACCGCTGTCGCGGCGGCGCTCGTCGCCGCGCATGAAGCCCATGCCGCCCAACGGATGGCCGCCCTCGCGACGCGGCGGGTGATTGCCGTCGCGGTGGTGATGGGTCCGCTCGCCTTGGGCGTGCTCGCCACGCTCGTGGCGCTCCGGGCGACCATGCTTGTGGCCATGCTGGTGCGGATGGCCGTGCTTGGCGTGGCTATTGCCGTCGCGGTGGTGATGCGCCCGCTCGCCCTGGGCGTGCTCGCCGCGCGGCGCGTCGGCACGCTCGTGCCGCTCCGGCCGGCCATGCCGGTGGCCTTGCTGGGTATGGCCGTTGTGGGGACGCTGATGCTGCGGACGCTTCTTCTGCGGCGGGCGGTGACCCTGCTCGCGCGCGCCCGGCTCGGGCGCCGGCACCGGGGCGCCGTCGCGGTCGGTACGCGCGATGGTCATGCGGATTGTGCGCTCGATGTCACGCAGATAGGCGCGCTCCTCGTGGTCGCAGAACGAGATCGCGATGCCGGCGGCACCGGCGCGCGCCGTGCGGCCGATGCGATGCACGTAGCTCTCGGGGATGTTCGGCAGGTCGAAATTGACGACGTGCGTGACGCCATCGACGTCGATGCCGCGGGCGGCGATGTCGGTGGCGATCAGGGCGCGGCAGTCGCCGTCGCGGAAGCCGCGCAGCGCGCGCTCGCGCTGGCCCTGGCTCTTGTTGCCGTGGATCGCGGCCGATTCGATGCCGGCGCCGGCGAGGTAGCGCACGACCTTGTCGGCGCCGTGCTTGGTGCGGGTGAAGACCAGCACGCGTCGCATCGACTCGTCGCGCAGCAGCTCGACCAGCATCTCGCGCTTCTGCGCCGTCTCCAGCAGGATCACGCGCTGCTCGACCTTCTCGACGGTCGTGGCGACCGGCGTGACGGCGACGCGCGCCGGATCGGTCAGCAGGTCGTCGGCCAGCGCCCCGATCTCCGTCGGCATGGTGGCCGAGAAAAACAGGTTCTGGCGCTTGGCCGGCAGGGCCTTCACCAGTCGGCGGATCGGCACGATGAAGCCGAGGTCGAGCATCTGGTCGGCCTCGTCGAGGACGAAGATCTCGACCAGGTCGAGCCGCGCCGTGCGCTGCTCCAGGTGGTCGATCAGGCGGCCCGGCGTGGCGACGAGGATGTCGACGCCGCCCTGCAGGGCGCGGGTCTGCGGCCCGTAGCTGACGCCGCCGAAGACCGTCGCCACCGACAGGCGCAGGAAACGGCCGTAGACGCGGAAGCTCTCGGCGATCTGACTCGCCAGCTCGCGCGTCGGGCTGAGGATCAGGGCGCGGCAGCCGCCACGCGGCGCGCGCTTCGGATCGGCGGCGAGACGCTGCAGGATCGGCAGCGCGAAGGCCGCGGTCTTGCCGGTGCCGGTCTGGGCGATGCCCAGCAGGTCGCGGCCGGCGGCGACGTGTGGGATGGCCTGCGCCTGGATCGGCGTGGGCGTGGTGTAGCCCTCGGCCGCCAACGCGCGCAACAGCGGCTCGGCGAGACCAAGGTCGGTGAAGTTCGTCACTAGATATACTTTCTCAAACGCGACCACCGGCCCACGCGACCGATTCGGTCGGCGCGGATCGTTCCGGTGGAACTTTCGATAGACGCCCTGCGTGTCAGGCGGCTGGCTTCTTGATTGTTTGTACCCAGCTGGACGGCCGATAAACGTCGGCGCTCACGCGGCTGAATGCTCAAGGCTGCTGAGGCAGCGGCGTGCTTCTCTCACGTCGCGTGTGTCGGGTCAAGCGACCCGCCGTCGCGGGCCTGGCCGCGAGCGGCTATCATGTCGGGCATGAACGCGCTCCATGTCTCCGCGCCGTGGTGGAAGCCCGATAGCGGCCGCACGCTCTCGATCCGCGGCGGTCGACCGCTCGGCGGTACATACCCGGTCAGCGGCGCCAAGAACGCCGCGCTGCCGCTGATGGTCTCGGCCCTGCTGACGCCCCACCTCGTGACCCTGCACAACCTGCCGGCCAATCTCGACGTCGCCGTGCTATCGGCGCTGCTGCAGCGACTGGGCGCCGGGCTGAGCTGGTCAACGGGCGCGTCGGGCTTGTCACTGACCGTCTGCGCCGATCGCGTGCACGCCGAGAAGATCGATCGCGAGCTGGTGGCGCGCATGCGCGCCTCGGTGCTGCTGCTGGGTGCCGTGCTGGCGCGCTGCGGCGAGGCCAGCCTGCCGCTGCCCGGCGGCGACGCCATCGGCCTGCGCGGCATCGACTTCCACATCGCCGGGCTGCGCGCCATGGGCGCCGCCATCGAGCTCGAGGGTGGCATGATCCACGCCCGCGCGCCGCGTGGCCTGCGCGGCGCCGAGATCGCGTTGCCGCTGCCGTCGGTGGGCGCGACCGAGAATCTGCTGTTGGCCGCCGTGCTGGCGCGGGGCCGCACGGTGATCCGCAACGCCGCACGCGAGCCGGAGGTCACAGACCTCGCGACCTGCCTGATCGCCATGGGCGCGCGCATTGACGGCCTCGACACGCATGTGCTGACCGTCGAGGGCGGCGCGCCGCTCGCAGGCGCGGTGCACACGGTGATGCCCGACCGCATCGAGATTGGCACGCTCGCCTGCGCTGCGGCGATCACCGATGGCGCGCTGACTTTGGCGAACGCGCGTCTTGATCTGCTGGGCGCCGCCGGGCCGCTGCTGCGGGCGGCCGGCGTCGAGCTGGAGACGATCGAGGGCGGCGCGGTCGCGCGCCGCGCGGCTGGTGGCCTCGTCGGTGTCGATTTCACCACGCAGCCCTATCCCGGCTTCGCCACCGACCTTCAGGCGCCGGTCATGGCGCTGATGACCACGGCGCGCGGCGCCAGCGCCATCACCGAGACGATTTTCGAGCAGCGCTTCCGTCACGTCGACGAGCTGCGACGCATGGGCGCCAACATCATCGTCCGTGGGCGTACCGCGCTGGTGCGCGGCGTGCCTGGCCTGGGAGGCGCCGCCGTCACCGGCGGCGACGTGCGCGCCGCCGCCGCGCTGGTGATCGCCGGCCTGGGCGCGCGCGGCGAGACTGTGCTCGACGGTCTCGACCATCTCGACCGTGGTTACGACGGCATAACCGCCAAGCTCAAGGCCTGCGGCGCCGACATCACGCGCGCCTAACGCACGGTCAGACGCATCTGTCATCCCGAGCGCAGCGAGGGATCCAAGCATGCCACTAGATCCCTCGCTGCGCTCAGGATGACAGGGAGGTGTCGCCCTAGCGCTCCGGTAGCCCGAGCGCGCGCAACTCGTCGCGGCGCAGCGCCAGCTCGTCGCGCATGAAGAACTCGTCGAGCTGTGGCGGCTTCACCGAGGTGCCCGACAGCATCGCGTGCGCCTGGCCACGATGGTGGATCTGGTGGACGAAGAGGTGGGTCAGCACGTCCTCGACGCGCTCGACCGGTGCCTCGCGGCCGCGCCGCTTCATCACCACGGGAATCGCCAATCTGTCATCGGTCAGGCCGTCGCAGAAGGCCAGCAGACGTCGGTCGCTGGCGCGCTGCGCGGCGTCTAGCGCGGCGAAGTCCTCATGTGGCACGAAGGCATAGGCGCGCTCGACGGCCGCCTCCCGCAAATCCTCCAGCGAGTCGATGTAATAGCCGTCGACCATCAGGATGTGGTTCAGCGTGGCGCGGATCGAGGGGAAGAAGCTCGTGCGCTCCGCCGCGTACTCGGCCGGGCTCAGCCTGGCGCAGGCGTTCAGCAGCCGGTGGTTCGACCAGGCGTTGTTGCGGGCCATGGCGCGCAAGTGCTCGATCACAACAGCAACGCTCCCTCGAAGGCCAGCAGCTTGCGCTTGGTCTCCGTGCCGCCCCGCCCGCTATAGCCGCCCATCTTGCCGCCGGCCGCCATTACCCTGTGGCACGGGATGATCACCGGTATGGGGTTGGCGCCGCAGGCCTTGCCGATGTCGCGGGCGTCACCTTGGCGGGGGTCTTTGCCCACCGCTGCGGTCATTTCGCCATAGGTCATGGTCCCGCCATAGGGGATCTTGCACATGACCTGCCATATCTGCTTCTCTGCCGGCGTACCTTTGGGCAGCAGGGGCAGGTCGAAGACCTTCAGCTTGCGGTCGAAATAGGCGCGCAGCTGGCGCCGCGCCTCCTCGACGATGGGATCGCCATCGGGGATCAGCGGGTCGCCGGTATTTGGCGCGATCCACCGGACCTTGGTGATGGCGCCGCCATCGCCCTCGACCGACAGCCGGCCAACGGGGGTATCGAGATAGGCCGTCATGGGGTCACGCTAGCCCCGGCGACCGCGATTTGCCAACATGGGCGACATCATGGCTTCGACCTCACGTCCGATGCTGATCCCTCGCCGTGCCGCCCTTTTGGGCGGCGCGTCGCTTTTGCTCGGGCCTGCGGCGCTGGCCCAGCAGCAACAGCAACAGCCTGCCGCGCGCCAGGCGCCGCGCCTGCGTATCGATCGCATCCCGCCGATCATCTTCGTGCACGGCAACGGCGATACGGCGGCGCTGTGGCACACGACCATCTGGCGCTTCGAGTCCAACGGCTACCCGCGCAATATGCTGGCGGCGATCGACCTCAGCTATCCGTCGGCGCGCGGCGATGACTCCAAGCCGCAGCCCTTCCGGTCCTCGACCACGGACCAGCGTGAGGAGCTGGCGGCCTATGTCCGCGCGGTCATGACGATCACCCGCCGCCGCAAGGTGGCGCTGGTCGGCTCCTCGCGCGGCTGCAACACCATCCGCAACTTTGTGAAGAACGGCGGCGGCGCCGACGTGGTTTCGCACGTCGTGCTGTGCGGCGGCACCAACCATGGCGTGATCGTGTCCGACACCGTGCTGGTCGGTAGCGAGTTCAACGGCGCCTCGCCCTTCCTCAAGCAGCTCAACGACGGCGAGAACGAGATCGTGCCGGGACCGGCCTTCATGACCTTGCGCAGCGACAAGTTCGACAAGTTCGCCCAGCCCGAGGGTCAGTTCATCGGCCAGGCCGGCAAGCCGACGGGCGTCAGCTACGAAGGGCCCGAGCTGAAAGGCGCCACCAACGTCGTGCTGCCCGGCCTCGATCATCGCGAAGTGGCGTTCCACAAGCTGGCCTTCGCCAGGATCTTCGAGTTCATCGTCGGCCAGCCGCCGACCAGCACCTTCATCGCCGCCGAGCGCGAGGTCGTGCTCAACGGCCGGGTCACTGGCGTCGCGGACGGCACCTACACCAACCTGCCGGTGAGCGGCGCGCAGGTCGAGATCTTCGAGGTCGATCCGATGACCGGTGTACGGCGCAATCGCCTGGCCGCGCATCGCAAGGTCACCGGCGCCGATGGCTGGTGGGGACCGTTCAAGACCAACGCCGAGACCTTCCTGGAGTTCGTGATCGCCGTGTCGGGCAGCCCGACTACGCACATCTATCGCTCGCCCTTCACGCGCTCGACGGATATCGTGCATCTGCGGCCCGGTCAGTTCGGGCGCGACGACGAGAAGGCCGGCGCGGTGGTCTATATGAGCCGGCCGCGCGGCTATTTCGGCCACGGCCGCGACAAGTTCACGCTCGACGGCAAGGTGCCGCCCGGCATCAACGAGGGCGTGCCCGGCGTGTCGATCGGCCGCTTGGCCTTCGACGCGGCGCCCGAGCGCACGATCAGGGCGGTGTTCAACAACGAGGAGATCGCCGCGCGTACCTGGCCGGTGAAGGATGGTCATCTGGTGATCGCGGAGTTCCACAACTGAGCAGTCGAGGAGGCGGACATGGACCAGTATGACGGTCATGGCGTTGCCAGCGCGATTCGCGTGGTGCCGACGGGCGCGGCGCTCGGCGCCGACATCGAGGGCCTCGACATCTCCAGGCCGCTCGATGCCGCGACGCTCGCCACCATCCGCCAGGCCTGGGCCGATCACCTGGTGCTGCGCTTCCGCGGCCAGCGGCTCGACGACGAGCAGCTGAAGTCGTTCAGCGCCCAGTTCGGCACGCTCGATCTCGCGCCGCTGGCGGCCGCCAAGGACGGCCATCGCCAGGAACCCAGCTATATCTCGGTGATCTCCAACATCGTGCGCGACGGCAAGCCGATCGGCGGCCTGGGCGCCTACGAATCGCTGTGGCACACCGACATGTCCTATGTCGACAAGCCGCCGATGGCGAGCGCGCTGTACGCCATCGAAGTGCCGCCTTCGGGCGGCGACACCGGCTTCTCCAACCAGTACCTCGCCTACGAATCGCTGCCGGCCGACACGCGGCGCCGTCTCGACGGGCTGAAGCTGCGCCACGATTCGAGCCTCAACAGCGTCGGCGAGCTGCGCCGCGGCTTTACCGAGGTCACCGATCCGCGCCAGACGCCCGGCGCCCTGCATCCGCTGGTGCGCACGCATCCCACGACCGGTCGCAAGGCGCTCTATCTCGGTCGCCGGCGCAACGCCTACATCGAAGGCCTCGATCTGGCCGACAGCGAGGCGCTGCTCGACACGCTCTGGGACAGCGCCTCCGACGCGCGCTTCACCTGGTACCAGCAATGGCGCGTCGGCGATCTGGTGATGTGGGACAATCGCTGCACCTTGCATCGCCGCGACGCGTTCGACCCGACGACCCGCCGCCTGATGCACCGCACCCAGTTCGCCGGCGAAGCGGTCATGTGACTCTTCCTGGGACCGCCGGCGTCTCGCCGGCGGTCCCAAAGAGTTAAGTCGCCGGAGCGGCCTTCTCCGCCTGTGCCTGGCGCGCGGCCGCCGCCGCGGCCGGATCCATGCCGGCGCCTTCAGCGAGCATCGCCATCGGCCGTGCGAACTTGATGCCGGCTTCGTCGAAGGCCTTCTTGATCATGGCGTAGGCGCGGCGGCGGATGGAGAACTGCTCGCCGGGCTTGGTCATCATCTTGAGCCGGATCTCGATCGCCGAATCGCTGAACTTCTCGACGCCCTGCATCTTGAGCGGCTGCAGGATGTGCGGCTTGAAGTCGGGAATCTCTGCCAGCTCCTTGCCGATGCGCTTGATGATCTTCTTCGCCGCGTCGATGTCGCTGTCGTAGGTGATGCCGATCGTCATCTTGTCGATCACCCAGTCGCGGCTGCCGTTCTGCACCGCGCCCAGCACGCCGAACGGCACGGTGTAGAGCGTGCCCCGGTGATGGCGCAGCTTGATCGAGCGCAGGCTGAAGGATTCGACTGTGCCCTTGTAGGTGCCGGCCTGGATGTACTCGCCGATGCGGAAGGCGTCGTCGAGCAGGAAGAACATGCCGCTGATGATGTCGCGCACCAGCGTCTGCGCGCCGAAGCCCAAGGCCACGCCGACGACGCCGGCGCCGGCGATCAACGGGCCGATCTCGACGCCCAGCGCCGACAACGCCATCATGATCGCCACGGCGAAGACCACGATGCCGAGGATGTTGCGGAAGATCGGCAGCAGCGTGTTGAGCCGCGCGCGCCGGCGCTGCTCCTCCTCGTCGAGCGCATCGCCGGTGACCCGCGCTTCCGCCAGCCGGCGGTCGATGATGGCGCGCAGCACGTGCCACAGCAGATCGGCGACCAGCGCGATGACGACGGCGTTGGCGAGGCCGTGCACCAGGCGCGTCCAGGTCGAATGGCCGGCGGTGAAGTCGTCGACGCCGACGCCCCAGATGCGCGCCAGCAGCGCCACGGCGCCGATCACGATCAGCACGCGCAGGCCGCGTTCCAGCACGACGGTCGCGACGCCGGGAAGCTCGCCGGCGGCGTGTTCCGTGCCGGCCGGACGCAGCAGGTGCGTCACGGCGAGGCTGGTGCCGCGCATGACCAGGGGCGTGAACACCACCAGCAGCAGCGTGCGGAACACCGGCATGGCGTCACCCACCCGCAGCAGCCACAGCGCGACGACGAAGAAGGTCAGCCCCCAGGTCGCGACCGCGCGGCCACGGTGGTGCGCCGGGTCGCCGCCGGGACGGCGCCAGATCGCCTCCAAAGCGATCGCCACGTTGACCAGAGCGGTGGCGGCGCCGATCAGCCGGCGCGCTTCCGACGACAGGCCCAGGGTCTTGAGCAGCGACAGCGTGACGGCGACGAACGCCGTCCAGCCGACGAACACGATCAGCCGGCGATGCCAGAACGCCGCCGTCGGTGTGTCTATCGGCAGGATGCGGAACCGCTCCGCGCCTGCTGCTAGAAAGAAACGCCCGGCGACGACGGCGATGCGCGTGACGAGAAACGCCATCAGATAGCCGAGCACGATCTCGCGCAGCAGTGGCGGCCAGCTGAAGACAAGGAAGGCGCCGACGCTGCCGGCGCCGAACGACGCCACCCAGCTCAGCCCGAATCCCAGACGAGCCAGCATCGCGCCCAGTCGCGCCCGCACGCTGTCCAGCGGCAGGGCCGTGATCCAGGCGCGCAGCCCTTTGCTGCGCCACCAGAACAGCCACTCCGCGCCGTAGCCCAGCGCGACAAAGGCCCCGATCAGCAGCAGCAGCGGCAGGGCCCCGTGCTGATCGAACTCGAGGCCGAGGATCTCCACCACCTTGCCCAACTCGCCCGGCAGGCGTGGCGCGGCCGTCACCAGGCGCCTGATGTGGTCGCGGGCATGGCCAAGTTGGCTGGTGATCACGCTCGACAGGCTGGCGTCGGCGGCTGGCGTCGGCGGCTTGGGCTTGTCGGCCGCGCGCTTCTCCAGCCACGTCCGCACCTCGGGGTCTGCCAGCAGATCCAGCAGCAGGCGCACGCGCGGCGAGGCGTCGTCGGCGGCCTTGCCGCTCTGCGCCAGCGCGGGCGCGCCGAACGCGATCAGCAACGCCAGCACGCCCAAAGCGCGCGCGAGAATCGGCGGCATGAACACCCCTGTGTCTGGTCCGATGCGGACGGCCGATTCTTCCTCGCGGCGGCCCGCGACTCAAGCACGCTCAGGCGGCGGTGACGCCTTCGATCTCACCCGCGACAAGGCGCGTCTCGCTGGCAAGCGGCCCCAGCGCGTCCTAGCAGCCGGTGGCTGCCAGCGTTCGCGCGCCGCCCGACCCCTACCAAAGTCGTGCGGCGCGGGACCCGCTTGAACGCCTATCTTGGCCGTGTAACGTGCGCCAGCGACCGTGCGAGACGATCCAGGGGAGGGGACCATGTCGGACCAGCTTTTGCCCGTGCCGAAGGACTGGGCGGCGAAGGCCTATGTCGATCCGGCGAAGTACCAGGCCCTGTACCAGGCCTCGATCGACGACCCGGTGAAATTCTGGGGCGAGCACGGCAAGCGCGTCGATTGGATCAAGCCGTATACGCAGGTGAAGGACGTCGACTACACCGGCGACGTGCGCATCCGCTGGTATTACGACGGCGTGCTCAACGTCTCGGCCAATTGCGTCGATCGCCACCTGGCCAAACGCGGCGACCAGACCGCGATCATCTGGGAAGGCGACGATCCGGCCGACAGCAAGCGCATCACCTACCGGGAAATGCACGAGCAGGTCTGTCGCCTCGCCAACGTGCTGAAGGCGCGCGGCGTGAAGAAGGGCGATCGCGTCACGATCTACATGCCGATGATCCCCGAGGCGGCCTACGCCATGCTGGCCTGCGCACGCGTCGGCGCGATCCACTCGGTCGTGTTCGGCGGCTTCTCCCCCGACTCGCTCGTCAACCGCATCCAGGATTGCGACTCCAACGTCGTCATCACGGCCGACGAGGGCCTGCGCGGCGGCCGCAAGGTGCCGCTGAAGGCGAACGCCGACGCGGCGCTGAAATCCTGCCCGAGCGTGAAGACCATGATCGTGGTCAAGCGCACCGGCGGCGCCGTCGCCATGAGCCCGGGCCGCGACGTCTGGTACCACGAGGAATGCGCCAAGGTGTCGGCCGACTGCCCGCCCGAGCCGATGAGCGCCGAGGATCCGCTGTTCATCCTCTACACGTCGGGCTCGACCGGTAAGCCGAAAGGCGTGCTGCACACCACCGGCGGCTACATCGTCTATGCCTCGATGACGCATCAATACGTCTTCGACTATCACGATGGCGACATCTACTGGTGCACGGCCGATGTCGGCTGGGTCACCGGCCACAGCTACATCGTCTATGGCCCGCTGGCCAACGGCGCCACCACGCTGATGTTCGAGGGCGTGCCGAACTATCCCGACTCCAGCCGCTTTTGGCAGGTCGTCGACAAGCACAAGGTCAACATCTTCTACACCGCGCCCACGGCGATCCGCGCGCTGATGCGCGAGGGCGAGGCGCCGGTGAAGAAGACCTCGCGTGGCTCACTCAGGCTGCTCGGGTCCGTCGGCGAGCCGATCAATCCCGAGGCGTGGCTGTGGTACCACCGCGTGGTGGGCGACTCGCGCTGCCCGATCGTCGACACGTGGTGGCAGACCGAGACCGGTGGCATCCTCATCACGCCGCTGCCCGGCGCGACCGATCTGAAGCCCGGCTCGGCGACCAAGCCGTTCTTCGGCATCAGGCCGGCCGTGGTCGACGCCGACGGCAAGGTGCTGACGGGCGAGGCGCAGGGCAACCTGATCCTCACCGATTCCTGGCCGGGCCAGATGCGCACGGTCTACGGCGACCACAAGCGCTTCGTCGAGACCTACTTCTCGACCTACAAGGGCAGCTACTTCACCGGCGACGGCTGCCGGCGCGACGCCGAGGGCTACTACTGGATCACCGGCCGCGTCGACGACGTGATCAACGTCTCGGGCCACCGCATGGGCACGGCCGAGGTCGAAAGCGCCCTGGTGGCGCACCAGAAGGTCGCCGAGGCCGCTGTCGTCGGCTATCCGCACGACATCAAGGGCCAGGGCATCTACGCCTACGTCACGCTGAAGGTCGGCGTCGAGCCCAGTGAGGAGCTGCGCAAGGAGCTGGTCGGCTGGGTGCGCAAGGAGATCGGCCCAATCGCGCAGCCCGACCTGATCCAGTGGGCGCCCGGCCTGCCCAAGACGCGCTCCGGCAAGATCATGCGCCGCATCCTGCGCAAGATCGCCGAGGACGAGTTCGGCAATCTCGGCGACACCTCCACGCTCGCCGACCCGGCGGTCGTCGACGACCTGGTCGGCAACCGCATGAACCGGCGGTAGAGCGAGAGGGCTGGAGTTCCGCCAGTCCCCGGCCGCCCCGCTGTTCTGCAGTGGGTGATGTGATCCGGGGTATCGCGCGCGTCGTAAGCCCTGCATGAGGAGCGTGCTCGCGACCATCGCGTTGTGGACGGGATTGATTCCCGCCGCGCGCGCCGGCGATCTGACGATCACCGTCGAGCGTCTGCGCAGCGCTTTTGGCGCCATGTTGGTCGCGGTGCACGACGATCCGGCGCGCTTCCCGTCGGATTGGAACGGTGCGGTCGCGCTGGCACGCATCGCCGCCATCCCGGGGTCCGTGCGCGTCGTGCTGCCCGGGCTTGCGCCCGGACGCTACGCCGTGATCGCCGTGCACGACGAGGATGACAACGGCGAGATGTCCAAGGGGGCTTTCGGATTTCCGCGCGAGGGATTCGGAACGTCCAACAATCCCGTTTTCGTGGGCCCGCCGCGCTTCGGCCCGGCACTGATCACCGTCACCGGCGACGCGTCGATCTCGATCAGGATGGCCTACTTCTGATGCGGCGAGCGGATGTTCTATTCGCCGCCTGCGCCGTCGTCCTTGGCGCTTCGGCGATCTTCGATTCGCGCGTGCTGCCGAACGGTGAGAACACCTGGCTGAAGCCACTGCGGTTCGCGATCGCTTTCGCGGTGCACGCGTTTACGCTCGACGTCCTGCGGCGCCTGTGCAGACGCGACGAGGCTCGCGATCTTTGGTTCGCGCTGGGACGTCGCGGGCAGATCTGGGCGATGGTGGTCGAACTAGGGTCGAGACTCATAAAATCCACCAGACGATAGCAGCGACGAGGCAGACAGAGGCGAGGAAGTTTCGGGCGAGCTTGTCGTAGCGTGTGGCGA
>Ga0194133_10001842_pt1 | contig 35039 bp, 53 predicted proteins | sample TA2KigOf40mmetaG_FD_155448 | JGI IMG/M metagenome (GOLD analysis project Ga0194133, IMG submission 155448) | Freshwater microbial communities from Lake Tanganyika, Tanzania - TA2015055 Kigoma Offshore 40m | ecosystem: Environmental > Aquatic > Freshwater > Lake | place: Tanzania: Lake...
CACGTGACTCCGGGTGAGGTCAAAGGTCTACAGGCTCTGGCTATGGCCCAAGGTGGATCCCTGACAATTAACCCGACTACGGGTTTACCCGAAGCATTCAAGTTAAAGCGATTCCTGCCAATGATTATTGGTGCGGCACTCGCCCCCATGACCGCCGGTACATCTCTGGCTTTCTTAGGGAATCCTATGACCGCTGGCCTATTGGTTGGTGGTCTAGAGACCGCCAGAACTGGAAACCTCCAGAAAGGACTTATGGCCGGTCTGGGAGCTTATGGCGGGGCAGGGCTATCCGCTGGACTTATGAGTGCTGGTCAGGCCGCCGCCGCTGCCACTCCCACTGCTAGTGCAATTCCTGGTGCTGTGTCTACTGCTCCTACTGTCGTTTCTGCTGCGCCTTCAATAATGCCAGCCGCCGCATCTAGTGCTGTTCCTGGGACTGCAACTGAAGCCATCAGATCTGCTATAGCAGTTCAGCCACCTCCTGTGTCTGGTTTTGAAGCCATGAAATTAGGCGTTCAGGGAATTACTGAGCCGGGTGGATTTAAAGCAATCACATCAGCAATGCCCAAATTTAGCGGCGCAGCACTGCTTGGAAGCGCGGCAGCAGCGTCTACGCCTGAACCTGCTAAATTGAGTAAGCAAGATACTTTCTACCGTCCTTACGAGTTTGCTATGAACCCACAGGAAGATGCGTACAACCCACCCCCACGCCCTGGTGACAGTTCTGAGCGCCGTTATTTCAATCCTACCTTTACCCCGCTGCCTATCTTCCAGGCCGCAGGTGGCGGTCAGGTAAATCCGATGGATGAGATGACCGAAGACGGTGGGTATGCCAAAGGTGGCGAGGCTGGTCTGGCGGCCGCCCTACCTCCACGGTTCCTGTCTGGTGGCGGGGACGGGATGAGCGATTCGATCAAGGCAAATATTGACGGCAAGCAAGAGGCCCGTCTGGCTGATGGTGAGTTTGTGGTTCCGGCCGATGTAGTCTCCCACCTTGGGAACGGCTCCTCTAAAGCTGGGGCTAAGAAGTTGTACACCATGATGGACCGTATCCGTAAGGCTCGGACAGGCAAGACCCGTCAGGCCCCAGAGGTTAATTCCCTCAAATACATGCCTGCATGAAGAATAGCCAAGAGGGGAAACTTGAATGGTTCGGCGGCAATCAAGATGCGCTCAATATGTACCGAATGCTGGTGGACTTAGCCCATACATGGGACGATTTAGTTGATAAAGACAGAGACCTACCTACAGACCATATAAACAACTCATTCCTAATCGCCCTAGTCTATATGCCAGCCAACGCCTTTTACCGATCAATTCAAGAACAGATCATGCCCATGTGGCTGACTGTTGTATCGGCATACGAGGTGGCTAATAAATTCGAGCAAGACAAGGACGAGCATGGCGTTGAGATCGCCCATAACCTCCGCTACGCTGTCGGCCACATTGTTGCTTATATGGTGCAAGTTTGTGTTGGATACGAGAAGTCCAAAGAAATCATGCCTGAAGTTTGGAAATCAATAGTTTTTGAGCGGTTCGATGACTACCGCAAGGAGCACCTGAATGTTGCTTAAATATCTCCTGCCTCAGTACAGCGGTGCTGACTGGAAGGGCCATGTAACCTACAACATGGGTGGGGGAGATTCATCTCCGGCCCCACAGCCTACTCAGACCAGTCAGGTCACTATCCCTGAATATGCTCGGCCAACAGTAGAACGGATGGTTGGCAAGGCTGAGGCTTTAACTTCTGCACCGTATACACCTTACGGCGGACAACGTATTGCTACGGCAACCCCTGAGCAACAGGCTGCTCGCACCGGTGTTGCTGGATTACAAACTCCTGGTCAATTTGGTACGGCTACTGGATTAGCAGGTCAGGCTGGACTGGCTGGTTTAGCAGCAGGGCAATATGCGCCAACTACATTCACGGCTCCTTTAGTTCGTGCCGCAGAACTTCAACAATTCCAAGCGGGCGCTCCAGGTGGTGTTCAGTCTGGTCTTGGCTCCTTTGTAGCCCCTGGCGTTACAGCCCAGTACATGTCCCCATACATGCAAGATGTGGTGGATGTACAAAAACGTGAGGCTATCCGTGCAGCTCAACAAGGACAACTTGGCGCAAACCTAGCGGCCGCCCGTCAAGGAACCTACGGTGGTGCTAGACAACTTCTAGCCCAGACTGAGCGTGAGCGTAACCTGCAAGACCAGATGGCTAAGATTCAAGCCACTGGTTCACAGGCTGCTTATGACGCCGCACAAAGAGCGTTCGAGGCAGAACAGACCCGTGGTCTTCAGGCAGGACTTCAGACCCAACAACTTGGCACCCAGACTGGATTGCAGAATCTTCAGGCTCTCCTTGGCGTTCAGCAACTTGGAGCGCAACAGGGAATGCAGTCGCAACAACTTAATCAGCAAGCCCTTATGGAGGCTCAAAGACTGGCGGAGCAGTCCCGTCAGTTTGGTGGCACCCTTGGCCTACAAGGCGCTCAGGCTGCGACACAGGCGGCAGGGACTCTTGGTCAACTTGGGACTTCTGGTCAGGCCGCAGACCTACAGAGACTTCAGGCACAAGAGCAGTTTGGCTCTCTTGGTCAACAGGCTCAACAGCGGGCTCTTGACATGGCTTATCAAGACTTTATTACCCAACAACAATATCCGTACAAGCAACTTGGATTCCTGTCTGACATTCTCCGTGGATCTGCAAGCCTTGCGGCTACGGGCGGTAAGGCTGTCTACGAGGCTCCTCCGTCAATGCTTTCTCAAATTGGTGGTGTTGGATTAGGCGCTCTTGGCCTTTCTAGATTAATGGGATAAGACATGAGAGATATTGACCTGATGTCACCTGAAAAAGTCGCCGCCCAATATGGTGGCGATAAGCGCAAGATCGCTCAGGCCGCTCAGATGGGAGTCATTAATCCCACAGTCGCCGTCATGGCCGGTATGTTCATTGACCGGATGCGCGGTGCGGCCGCCAAAGAACAACAGCCTACCGCCACGGTCGCTGAAGAGGTTCTTGCCCGTCCCCGTGCTGGCTTAAGAGCCGCACAAGAGATGCCGATGGAAAGGGGGCTTGACTCCCTGCCAGTTCCCGAGGATGCCGTACCGAGTTTTGATAGCGGCGGAATCGTGGCTTTTGCAGACGGTGGAGATATTCCGTCTTACAGCACTGGTGAAATGGTTGACCTATCTTCAATCCGTATGGGCAAGAAGAAGCATCCGTTTGAAGACGAAGTTATTAAAAACGCTCTGAGCCGTGGAGAAGATCCAGCCAGAGACTTAGAAATTCTGTATAGGGAAACAGGTGGCCTAGGAATGCCAGAGACAGCCACCTCCCGCGCCGGAGCTCGTGGACTGATGCAGATCATGCCCTCTACGGCTATGAATCCCGGATACGGACTGCCAAACATTTTTGATTTGGCTAAACAAAGAGGAATTCAATTTGGCGATCAGTCAAAAGAATCGGCGTCCAAACTTCTAGAGAACCCACAACTGAATATTGACTTTGGGTCTCGGTATCGCGCTGCCATGCAGAATCGTTTCAATGACCCGATCCTTGCGGCGGCGGCATATAACGCTGGTCCAGGTGCGGTTCAAAGGGCTGGCAATCAAGTTCCAGATGTCGCTGAAACTAGAAAGTATGTAGCTGGTATATCTCCCGAGCGGCGTAATTTCATAGAGCGCCAAGAGGCAGCAGCCAAGAAAGTTCAAGCGGCTCGGCGTGAACAGTTAGGGAATTTCTCCTTGGCACCGACCGGACAGCCGATAATCCCTGCGGCATCTGTCATGGAAGGTAGAGACAAGGAGCCAACCGACTATGCAGCTCTTTTGGCATCCCGCAGTCTGCGTCCTGCAACACAGGGACTAGGGTCTACATTTGATCCTTTCCTTGGGACAGGCGTAGAGGAGCGTGGAATAGAGGCTTTGACAAAGGGTAAAACATCGGCAGATGTAGAGGAAAGACAGCGGCAATTTTCAGACTTCCTGTATGGACGTAGACCAATTACTCCGGCATCACTGGGAATGGCCGCTGCTGCTGACCGTGAAAGACGCGAAGATGAGTCTGAGAAAAAATCTTCTAAGGTTAATAAAGCCGGTGAGAAAAAAGATATTTACGGCGACAAGTTAGATCGTTTACTGACAGAACGCGAAGGCCGTCTTGCTGCTCAAAAAGAAGAAGACAAGAATCTTGCAATCCTTGCTGCTGGTCTAGGAATGATGGCTGGTAAGTCACCCTATGCCTCTCAAAATGTTGGAGCAGGGGCACTTAAAGGTATTGAGCAGTACGCCGGTGCTAGGAAACTTACCCGTCAGGAAGAGGAAGACATCTTGGCTGGCCGTCTTGGTCAGTACCGATTTGGAGAAGAGTCCAGAATGCGTGGAGAAGATAGGCGTCTGAACCAAGGGATGACGCTTGCCTCGATGGAGGAAAAGCGGATTCGGGACGAGTTTGGCAAGATTCTAGGAAATGTTCTTGACCCACGTAATAAGCAACTTCAAGAGTTGCTCAAGCGTGATCCGGACTATGTAGACAGATTAGCAATAAGTGGCAGAAACCGTATACTCAAGGGGTATGGATTAGACTTTGGTGAACAAGAACCTGTTGGTTCATCTGTTGCAAAAGACTATTCCAAGTGGGGAAAACTCAACGTAGGTAAGTAGCCATGCCTCAATACAGTATCCAAGGGCCGGACGGTAAGACCTATAGCATCGAAGGCCCAGTAGGGGCTACTAGAGAAGAGGTTATTGACGCTATCGAATACCGTATGCGTCAGTCCCCACAACCAGAAGAGGAATCTGGTTTTGGCCGTCAGCTATTAGATATTCCCGTCCAGGCTGGTAAAGGTGTAGTTACCGGAGTCAAATCTCTTACCAATATCTTCGGTGCAGATAATCTAATATCTGAGGCACTAAGTGGAGTAGAGGGCTACATGGATAGCCTTCTGTCTGCACAAGCCAAAAATGATCAGAAAGAGATTGCCCGAATCATGGCTGAAGCCGAGGATAAGGGCGTTGCTGAAAGGGTGTTGGCCGGTGCTAAAGCGTTTGCCACGGCTCCTGTTGACATCATGTCTCAGGCCTTGGGTACAGCCGTCCCTGCGATAGCTGGTGGTCTATACGCCAACCTTTTAAAACTTGGTAAGGCTGGTGTCATAGGAGTTCAGTCTGGCATCGGTGCCTTGATGGGTACTGGTCTTGTTAAAGGAACCATCTACGAATCTGTAAAGGACGCTCTGATTGGGGCTGGTGAAAGTTCTGATGTAGCGGAGAAAAAAGCCTCCGAGGCTCAATCATTTGGCGGTGAGAACTGGGGATCAATCCTTGGCGGTACAGCGTTAGGTGCGCTTGCTGGCTCAACCGGTATTGAGAGGATGATCGTTAACCGGTTTGCGGCCAAGAAAGCCGCAGAGGAAACTGCTAAAGGAATTGGTCGTAGGGCAATTGAGGGCGGTGTAACTGAATTTACACCTGAGTTCTTCCAAGCCGCACAGGAACAGGTAGCCGCTAACCTTGCGCTACAGAAGGAAGGGTTTGATGTTGATACCTTCCGTGGAGCCATCGAGCAGGGAACTCTTGAGGGCTTGGCTGGCTTTGGACTTGGTGCTGGTATCGGTGCTGTTACCGGACGTAGAGCTGCGGCTCCCGGAGTCACACCGCCATCAGAGCCAAAGGTCACATCCACAAACATTTATGAAATTACCGATTTTGACGGCAACCCATCTCAGGTCACGGTCACCCAAGACGATGCAGGAAACATATTTGCTAGGGACGATAAGGGCGAGGAGATAGACCTGACCAATGTGGTTAGTACTGGGGTGTCGATTGAGGATGCGGTCAAGAAAACATTTTCCCCTGAAGATGCGCCAGCGCCGGTTATAGCCAAGCCACCAGAAATTGCTCCACAGCCGGAGATTGCGTCCGCCCCAGAAATCACTCCACCAGAAGTGCCTGCGGCTCCTGAAATAACTGTGCCAAAAGCGCCTGCCGCACCAGAGGTTCCTGTTGCACCAACGCCTTCTGTATTAACTCCTGACGCTGAAGCCTTACTAGATTCGGTTGATGCCGGTGGAATCCCAGGGTTTGTAACCAATAATCTTCGAAGGATTGCCCAAGAAAACGGCATCACAGTTACAGCAAGCACCACACCAGACGACATAATTGCAGGGTTACGAGCCAAGAAAACCGCCGCCCCAGAAACTGTTGCTCCAGAGGCTGTTGCTCCCGAAGCGCCTGTTGCCGAGCCAGTTCAAGAACCCCGTGTGGAGTTACCCACTGTTGAGGACATGGCTCCTCCTGTATCCACACTTGGCGATGTAGAAACCGGCAAGCCATTTACTTTTGAAGGATTCCGTGGAGAGGGTAAGCCCAAGAAAGACATCTATACCGGCGCCCGTATCGCAGTTGGTGGCGAGGGAAGATACATTGCAGACACAGAGGAAAGCGCCAAGAACTATGGCGATAAAATTTCTCGGGAAACAGTAACTCTAAATAACCCGCTAGTCATTCGTAACGATGACGAGTGGAGAGCGCTGACCCGTCAGGCGGGATGGAAGTATCCCAATCCATTTAGCCTTGAGGAGTCTGTTGTCAAAAGGATGACAGAAGCGCTTGCAACCTTGGTTAAGGGACAAGGATATGACGGTATCGTCATTGACATGGATCCACGGGGGGATATGGCTAAGACCCTGTACAACGTTTTCGGCCATCCACAAATTATTTCTTATAAACCTGCAGCCACAGAAAAATCAGAAATTGATGCAGGGTTTAGTGAAAATCCAGAGCCTTTGTATACATTACCAGAGTTTCCAACTCGTGATGAGCAAGTGCGTTATTACTTTACTCAAAACAAAAATGTAAAGAGAACAGACATAGTAATTTTTGATGACATGATTGGTTTTAAACAATCTGATCAAACTTATAACAATATGCCAGATGGTAGTGGTGGGGAAAATTTAGGAAATATTGATGACATAAGAGAAACAATGAAGAATGTATTTCGAGAGTCATTAGAAACAGTTCTAATGCCAAAGAAATACTTTGAAATATATTCAAAACTTTCTAAACCACTTAAGGCTCAGACTCCCACAAAAGAAGTTGAGGTCGCTCCATCATCTGCCGCTAAGAAGACATCTGATTTTATTGATGCTGAAGTTGAGGCTTTAGGTCCTCCCCCTGCCGGTGAGAATCCCAAGCAGTCTACAGCCCGTAGGATTAATGAAACCAAAGCAGCTTGGAAGAAATACCAGGCATTCGCCAAAGAGTTACCCCCTGAGCAACGGTTTAACGAAGGCCAGTTCAAGATGGTCTTTGACCGTAGACGCCGTTCATATGAAGAAAAATCAGGAACAAGGCCTGCTCCTACAGCCGCCCCAGTCACTGAGCTTCCCATGGCTTCTAGCGAGGCAGAGTTGGGAGGACGAATTAACGCTACCCCCAAAGAGCGCAGGGTGGCTGAAGAATTAGCTGAAGAGTTACTTGGTGAGGTGGTCTGGCAGCAAGGTAATACCAGTATGTTGCGTGTCGCTGATCCCAAATACGGGAACATGCGTTACATAGCATCTGTGGGCCGCCGTAGAACTAGCACGGATGTTCGTAGTTACACAGGCAAATTAATACCCTTTGAGACAAAAGTTTATCTCAGGGACTTAGCTGAACAACTTGAGGCTGACGCTAGGGCTAAACACAACGCCAACCCGTATGTGAAGTTTAGTCAAGGCATATCAGTCTCAGAGGACATTGATCCCAAGATTGAGGGAGTGCTTAGGGGATGGAGGAAAGAACTTGGCATGAACGCCAAGATTCATATCACCACCCTTGATGCAGTCAAGAGAAACCGAAACAAATATACCGGCCCACACCGCTCGATCATTGGCGGGGCATTAAATCCTTACGCTGAGGGATATATGCAGAAGTGGGAGGATGGTAACTATCACATCGTCTTCACTAAGTCCACCAGTCTTACAAGGATGTTGGAGACGATTGCCCATGAGTTGGGGCATATCCATCAAAGGGAAGTATTTGAACAGGCAGACCCCGCTACGAAAAAAGAAATCACAGCGGCATATAATCGCTTCCTAGTTAGAAACAAACCGAAGAACATTCGGGACTATGTACATTCTCTTCGTGCCAAGACAACCGCACAGATTTCAAGATTCCCAGAAGGCGCTTTAGAAAAGCCCTCTATGGGATTAACTCCATACTGGAGATCATTCAGTGAGTGGTATGCGGATCAGGTTTCCCGCTGGGCAGTTTCTAGTGAGAAGCCGGTCGGGGTTGTAGAACAGTTCTTTGCTCGTTTAGCCCAAGCCCTGCGTAAGTTCTATAAGACTGTCAAAGGACAGGGATATCTGCCGGATGAGACATTTGTACAGTATCTAAACAAGGTTAAGTCCCGTGCTCAGATTCTGCCCTCCACTATAGGAGAGGCATCAAAAATTGAAGAACAAGGATTAAGTAACATACAACCTAGTGAGGGATATAAGGTTCAAGCCATCCTTCCGGAAGATTTGCCTCAAGCCAAGAAAATGGTGGGCGGTCTGTATGTTGGGGATACGGTATCTAACAGATCCTCTATTGATTCTTCGCTTGATTCTTACAAAATCCTTGGCATCCGTGAAGTTCCGTACTCGGTTTTTGAGGATCAAGGAGCACCAATATATGCAAACCGCTCTCAGGAAAACTACACCAAGGAACTTGCTGACAAGATTAGCGAAAGTCAAAAACTCAATCCGTTAATTGTGGTTTATGACAAAGACGGATATTACATTCTTGAAGGTTCGCACCGGTTTGATGCTTTAAAAGAACTGGGTATCAAGTCTTTCCCCGCACTGGTGGTGAAAGATACTTCTGAAGATATGGGGGTTCCTGACATTGAGTTCTCAGAGATGCTCAAGAAGCTCCCACCCGGACGTTCTGAGGAACTGCGTCAGGCGGCAGTAGACCTTGCCGATGGGAAGATAACCTCTGCAGAGTTTGATGAGATGGTCAATAAGTACCGTCCTATCGTAGCTCGTCAGGTTGTGCCTAAGCCCAAAACTGAAGCCGAAATGAAAGAGGCTCTCAATGTTACTCAGCGGGAAAAAGTCAACCCACAGATTGCAGAGAATACCCCTGTCGGTACACGGCTTGACATCGAGGCTACCAAGAAAGGTGTGCCGGTTGTCACCATTCACACCAAACGCCCCGGCGGAGTAGAATCTAAATCCGTAGGTAAGGTGATTGGATTTAAGAGCGTTGCCAAAATTCGAGATGTCACATTCTCCCCTGGCAATTCGAGCGAATCGCTTGAGATGGCGATGGGCAGGAGGAAACAACCCCTTCAGACTATGGAAGGGCGGTGGGTCAATGTATCCCCTGATGACGCATATGCCGAAGCCACTAGCATCTTTGCCTCTCCAGAGTGGACAGAGATAGGTATTGATCCAACACGGCATTCTTACTTTTACGACAAGCGCAATACCCAGCCGGTAACCAACGCTGATGAGGTGATTCAGATTGGTGATGCGGTCTTTGCTAAGAATGTTAAGTACGCCGCCAAGGAAGAGTTCCTGTACTCCGAAGGTAAGCCTATCGTTGGCAGAAGCGATGCGCTCAGGGATGCAGCCAATCAGCTACAGGAAGGCCTGATTACCGCTCAAGAGTTTGACAGTCTTGTAAACCAGTACAAGCCTATCCGTGTTCCTCAAGGTGTCAGGACTCCGAATAGCCGTGAAGAGGTGGCTAACATTCTTAAGGCTAACCAAAAGCCCATGGCTTTCCCTGATATCCCAGAGGGAACCCGTGTAGGCACTAGGTTAGATATTGACTCCACCCGTAAGGGCGTTCCGGTCGTAGCAATCCATCAGCCGAAACCAAACATTGGTTCTGCCAAGCAACCTATCATCGGCTATGACAGCGTGGCTAGACTGACAGATGTTCAGTTTGCCGTGGGTAATCAGGTACGGGCTTTAAAGATTGCCTCTGGCGCATTCAAAGAGCCGCTCCAGACCATGGAGGGTTCGTACTCTAAGATCACCCCAGATCAAGCAGTCGCCATCGCTCAGGCATCCTTGAATGATCCGTCATGGACCCAGGTCGGAGTAGACCCAGAGCGTCATGCTTATTTCTACGATAAAAAGAATACCGACCCTGTAGTATCGGCTGACGAGATCATCCAGATTGGGGATCAGGTATTTGCCAAGAACGTTGTCTACGCCCCCAAAGAGGAGTTTCTGTTTAGCCAAAGACTTTCTCCCGAGGCAGCAGGGAAGATGGCCTTGGATGTGGTTAACACTCTTGGCCGTGGGCTTGAGCCTGAGAAGACAAATGTCCAAAGACTCAAAGAGGCGTTCGTTGACGATAAGGGTAATGTCAAACTCACTCCTGAGAACGCCAAGAAGGCGGCCACCAAATGGATGGATCAGATTGAGACTTGGGCATTTAGCAGTGATGCGGCCCTAAACAACGCTATCCGTAGAACGCTTGAAGACACCACAAAGTCTCAACAGGAAAAGATTGGCGTATTACTTTCTATCAGTTCAAGTCAGGCTGTCCATGCAGACGCCGTGGCTAGTCTGTTCTTGCGCTATGGTGGGATCCGCTATAACCCTGAGACTTACAAATACGAAGCCGTAGACAATAAGGACAATCTTATAACTTTAGTCAAGGCAATTGATGAGCTTGCCACTAAGTACAAGATGTCCAAGGAGCAAGCGGAACGGGTAGCTCACACCGCCTTTGAGGCCAAACGCCTGCGCTCCTTGCAAGACTTTAATGACGCTTTAAGTACTCAGGTCGAAGAGATTAGGGCCCGTATCGCCCAAGCCCGTACAGAGGGCGACCTCTCCATGAAGAAGCTTCTTGAGGCTGAACTGCGCCGCAAGATGAAGGACTTCAAGTTCATCCACATGACTGAGGATGAGATCAACGCTGGCCTAAGTTTGATCGACCTCATGCCCAAGGAGATGAATAAGATCATCGACACTTGGAATGGTATGCGCCTAAGTGCTGGCGTAGAGCTTATCAAGAGCGGACTGTGGACTGTTGAGGAGGCCGAGATCCTTCTCTCAAACATAGACTATGTACCGTTTTACCGTGAGGATCAGTTAGAGCAGGGTAAAGGTCCGAAAGAATTCCTCCGTGGTCTTCAGGTCCAGGCTAAGGAAAAGAAACTCAAGGGCTCCAAGCTCGCCGTCAATGACATCTTTGACAACATAGCTCGATGGACTCAGTACTCTGTCAAGCGGGCGGTAATGAACCGTCTGGCTGTTGCCAAGATTGATGCCGCCGTAGAAGCGGGGATTGCTCAAAAGGTTAAGGAAGCTCAGAAGGGTAAAAACTCTGTCCGGGTCTGGAGGGATGGCGTAGCTGAGTTTTACAACCTTAACGACCCGCTGTTCATGGAAGCCTTTGCAGGACTTGAGTCAATCTCCATACCAACATGGAAGCTGGCTTCAAAGTTTTCTGACTTCTTGCGTCAGTCTGTGGTTTTAAACCCCCTGTTCTCACTTTCTCAGGTTCCTCAAGACGCATTTGCTGCCATTTATACCTCTGGCTTAAAGCCACGGTTTGCCTTGAGCATTCCGGCTCGGGCAGTCAAGGAGTTTGTCCTTACCCTGTTTAAGGCCAGCAAGACCAACAAGGACTTAGAACGCATCGGAATAGTCGGCATCCGTGACTTCACCTCAGCAATCGCCCGTACCGATGCAGAGGTAGCGGCTGGACTGAGGTCAAGGCCGGGGGTTTGGAACAAAGTTAAAGGGTTCTTGGAGCACATTTCCATGGCCTCGGATAACGCTGTTCGTCAGGCAGTCTATGAGGCATCTATCGCTCAAGGTGTAAGCCGTGCTGAGGCCCTAGAGAAAGCCTTCCAACTGATCAACTTCCGTAACCGTGGAAGCAGCAAGATGCTTTCCTTGGCTGGACAGGTTATCCCATTCTTTAACGCCTACCTCGCCGCCCAACACGTAGCGATCAAGACAATCTCTGGGGTAGGTATTTCCCCAACAGACCGCAAGGAGGCTTTGAAGACTCTGGCCTACACGACTGCGGCCATGACTACCCTAGCCTTGATCTACTCGATGATGATGGACGATGACGAGGAATATAAAGACACCCCGTCAATTATCCGTGACCGCCTCTTGATGATTCCGGGCACGAAGATGTCCATCCCAATCCGGCCAGATATCTTCGCCATCCCCAAGATCATCACTGAACATACCTACATGATGATGACCAATCAGGGGTCAGCCGATGGCCGTAAGTTCAGGGACTCCCTCAAGGCCGCCTTGGGTAACTCCCTGTTCAGTCCGACCGTGGTTCCCCAGGCCATCAAGCCAGTCGTGGAAGTCGGCATTAACTACAATTTCTTCCAAGGCCGGCCACTGGTGGGGACATACCAGAAGGGTTTGGAGACCGAACGACAGTTCAATGACTCCACCTCCGAGCTAGCCAAAATCTTGGGGAATACGGGTGCTATATCACCGATAGCCGCCGATCACCTGATTCGGGGTATGCTTGGCTCTGTAGGGGGCCTGACGCTCTTCCTGACCAACGGCCTACTCCACAGCGATCCATCCGTGCCAAGGCCAGAAATGACAGTCAGAGAGGCATTAGCGGCCCTGCCTAGCACCAGCGGGTTTGTCCGCAGGGAATATGAGACCGGCTTAAAGAACGACTTCTATGTCCTGCGGGATGAGGTCTCCAAGGCCGTCAATACCCTAAATGACATGAAGGCCCGTAGCCCACATGAGATTGAGGAGTTCTTGGCTGACGAGAAGAACATCAACCGCATCGGGCTTCAGAAGGCCACCAATAAGATCACCAAGGATCTGTCAACAATCCGGCGGGAAATCTCTAGGATTACCCAGTCCCCAGATATGTCGGCCCGTGAGAAACAACAGGCCATCAAGGAGCTCCGTGAGATCGAGCGGGATATGCTTTCGGGGATTGATATCAAAGAGCTTAGAAGGATGGCGCAGCTCTAGATCTCTAGGATCAGGATGGTACAGGCCCCGCCCTTCTTGGCCTCCTGGCGGATGATGTGAAGCTCATCTATTTGGCTGTCGTCAACAAAGCACCCAGCGTTCTCACAGGCGTCTAGCAGGGGCTTTAGGATATTGTCCACATCCCTTTTCCTACGGTCGGGTGGGAAGAGGGCTACATGGACCGCAAGCCGTCCGTACATGGTCTTTATCCCCGCCTCTAGGCAAGCCTCTGCCACCTGCTGACGAAACTCCTTCCCCCTCTTGCCAAGGAATCTGTGGTTACCGCGCTGGCCCCAGTAATGGTTAACGCTTGGGGGGAATGGGAGTAGGAGTTGGATCATTTTTGTACTTGTATCACTGTTACAAGTACAAATTTTACAATAGATGAATTAAAATAGGAATGATCTATTGACATCAAAATTTTTTGTAGGCATATTCCGGTTTAGGAGGTGTGTCCAATGAAGCTAACTAACAAATTTAATATCCCGCAGACCTTTGTAAATGTCGTCCGTAGGCCGACTTATTCCAAAGGGAAAGCCAACCTGTCGGTCACCCAGCTAATCAACAGTCCCAAGATCGTAGCCCTGTCCAAGAAGTTTGAAGACGAACTAGAGCAGGATGTATCGGAGATGGTTTGGAACATCTTCGGGTCGGCTGTCCATAAAGTCTTAGAGCATGGTAGAGATGAGAACCATATTGTCGAGGAACGTCTTCACGCAACATTGGACGGATATAAGGTCTCTGGGGCAATAGACCTACAAATTGTAGGGGAATCAGGCATACAAATCCGTGACTACAAAACGGTCTCTGCCTATGCCGTGATGAACGAGAAGATTGAGTGGGAGCAGCAACTCAATATCTACGCTTGGCTTGTTGAGAAGGTTAAGGGTTTGTCAGTATCAGACCTTGGCATCGTAGCCATCATCCGGGATTGGAGCCGCAGGGATGCCGGAGTCAAGGAAGGTTACCCAGAGGCCCCTATCAAAGACATACCCATCCGGCTGTGGACTTTCGAAGAACGAGAGGCTTTTGTATCTGCACGGATACATGCCCATGCGGAGGCTGAATTTGCGATTGAGTCAGACGGCGACATCCCGCCATGTACCCCGCAGGAGATGTGGGAGAAGCCAACCCTGTGGGCGGTTAGAAAGATTGGGAATGTTCGAGCTAAGACTCTTCACGGCACAGAAGAAGAAGCTCAGGAGTCCTTGGATAAGTTAGGTAAAGGATTTGAAATCGAAGTGCGTCCGGGCAGTCGCACTCGGTGTGAATCATTCTGCCCAGTTAACCACCGTTGCGCTCAATGGCGTGACTATCAGGAGAGCAAATGAAAACTAGAACGGAGATGATTTATGACTTCATGTTGGCATTGGCTGCAAACATGGACATGACTGCGAACCGAGACAGTTATGAAAACTCTGCGGTCGTGATTTTTCAACAGGCACAAGCCCTAGCTGACGCTTACTTGGAGATCGTATGACAGCTAACGAAGTGCAGATTGGTGGGGATCATTATCACCAGAAAGCAATCCAGCCGTGGGATTACATAGTGGCTAATGAAATTGGCTATCTAGAAGGAAACATCATCAAGTATGTATCACGGTACAAGGAGAAAGGCGGCTTAGAAGACCTGTACAAGGCAAGCCATTACTTAGATAAATTAATAGAGGTGAAACGAAATGAACGTGTATCAACGACTCCAAATCGCTAGGATGGTTTTGCAGGGGAAAGAACTCAAGAAGTCTGGCAAGAATAAGTTTGCTGGCTATGAGTACTTTGAACTCCAAGACTTTCTACCAACAATACAGACAATCTTTGGCGATACCGGATTGTCAGCGGTCTTCCGTTGCACTAACGATATGGCAACTCTGACGGTCTATAACAATGAAAAGCCTGATGAGTCCATAGAATTTACTGCTCCCATGGCCGCAGCCGAACTCAAAGGGTGCCATCCCGTCCAAAATCTTGGTGCCTCGATTTCGTACCTACGGCGCTACCTATATGTAAATGCCCTTGAGATAGTCGAACATGACGCTCTTGATGCTACGACTGGAGCGATTGAGCCAGCCCGTAAGCCAGAGATCAAAGCCAAGCCCAAAACTGAAGAGGCCATGATGGATTTTGAAATCAGGCTAGAGATTGAGCCGGATGCGAACCAGAACGACTGGTTTGAGATGCTGTGGAAGGCGGCTACAACCCTGCTTGATTTTGCTAAGTCCGAAGCAGATGTTATGAAGATATTCAAAACCAATAAGGTCTTGTTTGACGAAGCTAAGAATCGAGATTCCGAATGGTTCAAAACTTTGATGGAAGAGTTCACCAAAACCAAAACCAAACTTAAGGAGCAATGATGGAATACAAAACCCCTAAAAATTCAGGAACACTTTGGTTAAATGATTATAAAACAGAAGACAAACATCCTGATTTTCGAGGACATGTTTTAGTAGAACGTGGGTTTTTAAATTTGCTCATGGAAAAACACAGCGACCAAGATGGTAGGGTTAAGTTGTCAGTTGCTTGTTGGAAAAAAGTTGGCAAAGGAAAAGAGTTAATAAGCATCATTATTTCTGAACCTTACATAACAAAGCCAAAGCCAGTTGAACCAATACCAGCACCACCCGAAGACGAAGATGTCCCATTCTAAGGAGAAGAAAATGAAGCCAACAAAACGCCGTGGCCGCCCGCTAGGATCAAAGAACAAACCTAGAGCCAAAGCCCCTGTCGTTCCGGCTCAGAAGTTGCTCTCATCTAAGAAAGAAAATATGTCCCCTTGGCTAAACGAACTGTCGGACCTGAATCAGGAAGTCAATGCGCTGCGCCGTCAATTAGTCCAGGCCAACACCATTATCAAATATCTTGAGTTCCAACTCGGCCTAAAGTCCTATGAAGACTCTTCAATTTGAAGGCCTCAAGGTAGCCCTAAAGCAAAACAAAGAGGGCTATATCTTGACGCTAAGTTTGCACCCAGATGACATCCCCGAGGACCTCCTACGGGACTTTGTGGGGTCACGCTATCAAGTTGTCATGGTCCGGCTTAATGGTGAAGAGCAACCCATGGACAGAGAAGACGAGCACGGTGGGCAGAAAGCTGTCCGTCTTGCTGGCCTTCTTTGTCGAGACAGTGAGTTTTGGGATTGGCTACACCATGACGGGCAGATCTTTGAGGTCAATGAAAAGGAAGCCACGGATTGGTTACGGGAGGCCACGGGGGTTCAGTCCCGGTCGGAACTCAAGGTTAACTATGAAGCACGGAAACATTTGGAGCGAATCAATAAGGAATTCTTAACATGGAAAAACAGAAAAAGTTAATCCCGTATTCGGTTTACATACCGCAGGATCATCACAAGAAGCTTAAGCAGCTTGCCAAAGAACGCAAGGCCTCGGAGATGATCCGCAGTGCCATCGACCTTTTGGTAACCAATAATGATGTCTACAAGTCTGGCTATAACAAAGCCATCGAGGACGCATCAAAGGTTATCTATGAGTGCAAAGAGGCGCAGATGGTAGCTGTCAAGGGCAAGGATCTTGGTGCTCATTTGTCTGAACAAATCAAAATGTTGGTGACCAAATGAACGAACAAGAAACCCTGCGGGATGTGTTTGCGGGGATGTGCGCCATGGCCTTAATCATGCGTGGCGTACCGGACGATTTAGTCCCCGCTAAGTCTTATGAGATGGCTGACCAACTGCTTGATGCACGAGACCCTGAGCCAGTCGGGTTGCCAGCAATTAAGAGAAGGAAAGCCAAGTGAATCTGTTAGACGAGATACAGGATGCCCGACAAGAATTTCTACAGGACGCTTGGGACAGGTGTCTAGTAGAGACTTGGAAAGAAAGTCCAAACACACGTATGGGTACACTTTGCTATCAGTTTGCCGCGAAATACAAACTTAAAGACGGAGAGATATTTTCTTTAAAACGTGTACCTAAATTTAAACGTCAAATAAATGCGGCCATAACACGTTTTATAGCGGCATATCTACCCACATTGAGCGCCTGTTTATGGAACGGCAATAAAACGTTTGATGACTTAGTCCTCATCTGTTCTAAATCTCCGATGCTAATATACCCCGCAGATGCGAAAAAAGTAGTAGCAGAAAGTAATGATCGTATTACAACAAGAAGAAAATATTTCAAACACGAGATTGAACACATAATGAGTGATTTATTATTTGATGCACAAAAGAGGAGCAATTGGGATGTGGCTAAAGGAAGACCGAAAAGAAAAAGATAAGGAGAAACAGTGAAAGACTTAATTGACTTCAAGAAACTCTGGGTCTGGTGCGTAGAACGATGGAAAACATCCTTTGGTTGCATCGTGCTGGCCGTGGTGGCCTTCCTGCTAGGCATGGTCCTTGAGAACAAACTGATAACCGAAGACTGCCGTTTCATGGGTGCATTCCGTGATGGAACGCAGACTTATAACTGTCAGCCGAGGGTGAGATGAGCGACTTGAGAAAAGCAGCAGAGCAGGCGTTGGAGGTTTTGGAAAACCCGTGGAAAGCAAAACCCGAGGGTGTTGCTGATGCAATCATTGCACTACGCCAAGCACTAGCGCAGTTAGAACATGAGCCATTGGTTTGGATGAACAAGTACGGGTACGTTGCGTCATTTCAAAACGAGGAATACAAAGATCCACTCTACACCGCACCACCAAAGCGTGAATGGGTTGGGCTGACGGATGAGGAACGATTTAAGATTGCAAGAGACACAAGACCTTATGTTGCTGACACCATGAGAGCGCACGAAGAAGAATTAAAACGGAGGAACACATGACCAAAGAAGAAGCATGGCAAATTTGGATGAAAGAGTCCAAGCACTATGTCGAACACGACTGGGAAATTATCAAGAAGTCATCATGGTGGGAAGCGTTTTCTCGTGGGTGGGATGCGGCGACAGTCAATGCTAACGGCTGGGACGATGCCTACAAGATGGGCCTTGAAGCAGGAAAGGAGATGAAATGAAACTAATTATTGTGGGCGCACTGATTGGCTTGGCTTATTTTCTTTTTGATAACGCCCTTGACCGGCAGTACAACCGAGGCTTTGCGGAAGGGCGTGGCATGGTACTAAAGATTAATCCGCCAAGCGAAGAACTTGAAATTGCATGTGCAGGGTTGTGGATTGGAGAGCAGAACAAGAAATATTGGAAAAAAATAAATGGTTAAAAACGAAATAAGCATCAGTCAAATTGAAGATTTGGCCGAACTGGCCGGCGGGTATCAGGACGACTTTGGCAAGTGGATGTTCCGCGAGACGGACTATCTGTGTAAGTTTGCAGACCTGATCCTAGCCACTAAGGCGTCCGAGATCAGTAGCCTGGTCACCAGTATCCAGATGCTACGGACTGACCTTGAGGCAGCAGAGCTAGAAATCAGAGAACTGAGGAGCAAGTGATGGAGCCTATCTGCTCAGAGTGCAAGAAGCCCTGCAAGGAAGCCCGGCGTAACTTTGGCATCGGGGCCTATGAGTTTTGGGGTGCTACCGGATCCCAGGATAACTGGCGGTGTGTATCCCACTGTTGTGATGGAGACTTATTAACGAAGGAGGAGATAGATGAATTGGACTGTGCTAGTAGTGGATTGGAATAGACTTGGGCCAGTGAAGTTTTATCTAATAATGATGGCTTATATCTTATTTTTGCTGTGGTGGTTTGCTAGGAGGGAATTAAATGAGTGAGATATTAGAAAAAATAAGCGAGGCTTTTTTAAAGATTCTTGCGCTTTTTAAACAGCCAACTTTAGAAAAACTTGATTTAGTTGAGATTGATAATGTTGACACAACAATTCAAAATGATGAGCGCAAACGTTTTACAAAAAACTTAGGTGAATTATTAGATCACCTAGATATAGCGTTTGACGCTTATAACATATCGACAACAGTTTTATCTGGGTATTTGTCTCGTGATGAAATTGTTGGGCTGAAAAAACTTGGCGCTCATGTTCCAAACCCGTGGTTGATGAAATATTCTGATTCAAATCAAAAGATTTCTAACATAACAGACAAATTTCCATCAATGATGTTTATTGGCTTATCTCTAAGCTCACATGATAACGAGGAATTTGTTCACCCAGACTTTATGTTTGCAATAAAAAGCAAGAAGTTTCCTTGGTATGTAGAAAAAAAAGAAGGGACTTTGTATAAGTTTGGTATGGGTTATAGATTTGATAAAAAAGAATTACACAAGAAATTGATTTGGCAAGCATCGTGGCTTGTAATTCGAAATGATGGAACAATTGAATTTTGCAAAGAAAGCAAACAAAGAACAGTTCAGGTCGGTGGTAAAAATTCAGGTGGTTGCTACACTCAACGTCTTCGAGGTCATTCTGATCTTTACGAAGCAGTCCTAGATGCCAATCCTGACAAAGGAAATAAAGTTCTTATAAACTTTTTTATTTCCATGCACGACTGGTGGGTTGGTCGTAAAGATCGTTGGAGCGTGTGTGTTAAAAAAAATGGGGAAAGGGTAACTTTTGCAGTCGATAAGTTTCTAACCAAAAAATACTTTGCTGACAGGAAAAAAACTGTTAATCAAAACGGAAATCCCAAACGTATATTTCATTATGTAAAACAATTTGAACGGGTTCGTGATGGTAAAACTCAGATTGTTAAAGAACATCTTCGTGGCTTAAATGAGTTTGATTGGAAAGGCTATCACTGTTTAATATTAGCTCCTGAATTTCATGGCCTAACTTCAGTAGAGTTTGATATAGGATCTGAAGAAGACTATGACTCTAAAGAGAAATACATTCTTGCGAGCAAAGTTGGACTAATCTTAGCCAGAGACGAAGATGAACGAGCTAGGAAGAGACAATGAATGAGGCCTATAGAACCGCAGCTTGGCTTAAAGCTAATGCTAAACATATGGGTACACCGTGGGAGATCGAACAGATGCTCCGAGCGGCTGTGATTATGAAACTGTTGGCAGACGAATTAGCGAGGCGTGATGCGGTACTACCTGAGCGTTTGCAGCGGAATTGAGGCGGCCACCTGTGCGTGGCATTCCCTCGGCTGGACCCCTGCCGCATTTTCAGAGATCGAGCCCTTCCCATCAGAGGTACTTAAGTATCACTACCCCCATGTCCCTAACCTTGGAGACATGACCAAGTTCGAGGAGTGGAATCTTGGAACAATTGACCTTCTTGTCGGAGGAACCCCTTGCCAATCCTTCTCAGTTGCAGGACTTAGAAAAGGACTGGATGACCCTCGTGGCAACCTCATGCTTACCTATCTTGCGATTGCTAGGAAACATCGGCCCAGATGGTTGGTTTGGGAGAACGTCCCCGGCGTCCTATCATCCAACGGAGGAGAGGATTTTGCCACCCTACTTCGAGGGCTGGTTGAACTCGGGTATGGGTGGGCCTACCGAGTCCTTGACGCTCAATATATCCGAACACACGAGTTTCCACGGGCCGTCCCACAAAGACGAAGGCGTGTCTTCGTTGTCGGATATCTTGGAGACTGGCATCGTGCCGCAGCGGTTTTATTTGAGCGCAGCAGCTTGTCGGGGAATCCTGAACCGAGCCGAACGAAGAGGAAAGACACTGCCTCCGGTGCTCAAGACAGCGTTAGAACAGGCAATAGACTCCAAGCGTTTGGACAATACATAAACGATGAGACTGCCTCAGCCATGAAGTCTCGGGACTTTAAGGATGCTACCGACCTGATTACCGAACCCATGGTTATCCACGGGACGCAGGATCCCATCACCTCAAATGTCGCCTTTCCTTTGGCTACCAACCAAGGACAGGAGAATGCCGTCATCCAGGGCGTCTATGAAATGCACGGCCAAGACTCTCGGGTCAGGGATCTTGGGGATGTCTGTTCCACTGTTACCCAGAAGTACGGGACTGGGGGAGGGAATGTGCCAATCGCTTTATCAGCCCAGGCCGTGGATGTTTATAACCAAGTCGTAAATGGTGATGTTGCAGCCACATTAACCGAAGCGTGCGGTGGGACCAATACCAGCGGACCAAAAGTTATAGAACCGATCCTCGGTGGGTGGGACTATGAGAACAATGCCCATGGATCAGGGGATGCCACTGGCCCTCTGCTAAAGGGTTCCCCCTCTGGTGGTGGGAGACCTTTGCCAGCCGTAGCCCTAGCCTCTATGGCCGTTAGGAGGCTTACTCCCATGGAGTGTGAGCGCCTGCAGGGGTTTAAGGATGGGTATACCGCTATCCCTTGGAAGGGGAAGGATACGCCAGATGGGTTGAGATATCGGGCCTTGGGTAACTCTATGGCCGTAAATGTCATGGCATGGCTTGGGGAAAGGATTATGGCAGTCGATGAACTACCGAAACAAGAAGCTTCTTGAAGCCGTCAGGGAGTCTCCCTGTCAGTCCTGTGGGGCCAAGAATGGGACGGTGGTAGCCGCTCATTCAAATCAGCTACGGGATGGCAAGGGCCGCTCGATTAAGGCCCATGACTACCGGATCGCTGCGCTTTGCTATCAGTGCCATTACGACCTAGACCAAGGCTCCGGCCTAACCAAGGAGGGAAGGGTCGGGATGTGGGAGGATGCTCATAGGAAAACTATCGGCTGGCTGTTTGAATCTGGAAACTTGGAGGTCAAATGAGTTGCAAAAAAAGTTTTGAAAAGTGGATGGAAAATAAGTCCAAGCGAAGTTTGCTCAAATATAAAAAGAAGATCACAGACTCAGATAGGCGTCAGTTCTATGCAATCTGGCAACTGGCATGGGTCTATGGAAGGCGAGAACTTAAGGAATCAAGTGAAAAACTTAATCCCATGCCTGCCGAAGAAATGAAGCAACTGTGGATCAAGTGTGGTCTTGGGAAAGACTTTGGCCGGGCCGTAGAAATGTGGCATGGCATAAGGTGGTAGTTGACACTAACAATGGGGGAACATATAGTCGGAGCCAGCCACCTCCTTGGCTAGTCCTTTTGGACATCTCCCGGCACTCTCCTCGTGCCCTGCCCCCTAGAACTGGACACTCTAGGGGGTTTTTTTCCTTATAGACATTCAGAAATCACTGTCGTAGCCTACAATCGGGGCGGGGAACTAAGGATTCCGCAATGTGGGATTCGGTTGTTCGTACACAACCCGCCCCACCCACCAAATCTGCCTCCCACCTTTAGGAGAACAAATGGGATTGACTGTAGTGCCCATTAGTATTCGATCAGCCCAGGAATTCGTTGACTCCCACCATCGACACAATAAAAGACCTCAAGGGGCCAAGTTTGCAATTGGTGCTGAGGAGGATGGACGGCTGGTCGGAGTTGCCATATGTGGTAATCCGATATCCGCAACCCTTATGGATGGGCTTACCCTTGAGGTAACCCGTGTCTGTGTCTTAGACGATGCCCCAAAGAATACCTGTTCTTTCCTATATGGCCGGTGCTGGAGGATTTGGCAGCAAATGGGCGGGAAAAGGATGGTGACCTACACCCTACAGACTGAGCCTGGATCTAGCCTAAGAGGGGCCGGATGGAAGATTGCGGGGGAGGTCAAGCCCCATGACCGGTGGGCAGAGAAGAGGAACCGGGACGGGATCGAGCGGACCCCCCAAGAGATCTATGGTCAGGCCAAGTTCCGGTGGGAAGCCTAGGACCCCAGATAGGCCGATCTCAGGTCCTTGTAAAAATCATTTGCTTTTATCGTGCTAGCCCCGTAAAATTCTATTTGTCGGATTGACACCCGGCGTTAGGCGGACACAGCGGTATTTCAGAACCTCTTAGAGAGGGCTTGTTAGTCATCGTTGGTGCCCGCCCGATGCTGGTGGCCTGTCAAGCCCAAGTCCTCTCCAAGAGGTTTTTCTTTTGGGGCTTGGCATCCGACCGGCAAGACGCCCGTTAGATGTGGGTTTGAATCGACCGCCCGTCAGAAAAGACACCCAGCAACGACACCCGTGCTTGGGTTCTGGCCTGTTAGCGAGGGACCAGAGTAGCCAGGAGGTAAGTGGTGGGACAAGACTCTTGGTGAATGAATCGCTGCCTTCGGGTTGCCTAGGGCGCACACCTATCCTGCGCCTAGGGCGGTGGTGGGACTGTTATCCACCCCTTGGGGAACTTGAAACATTGTGATATAGTAGATGAAAATTCAGGAGACCATCTAGTGCAAGATCCATTCAGAATAACAGAGCCAACAGTCGTCTCGTTCTCAGGAGGCAGAACCAGCGGCTACATGCTCTGGCGTATCTTGCAATCCAACGGTGGGCTACCGGACGAAGCCAAAGTGGTATTTGCCAATACGGGTAAAGAGGAGGAGGCCACGCTTAAGTTCGTCAAGGACTGCGAAGATAATTGGAAAGTCCCCATCTTATGGCTCGAATACACCAAGGAAGATCCACGGTTCAAAGAGGTAAGCTTTGAGACAGCAAGCCGGAACGGGGAACCTTTCGAAGCCTTGATTGAGAGAAAGAAGTTTCTTCCCAACCCCGTGACTCGATTCTGCACGGCTGAACTGAAGATCCGGACCATCCATAGATACTTCAAGTCCATCGGTTGGGAGCATGACGAGAATACGGATTGGATTGGTATCCGGGCAGATGAGCCTAGACGAGCTGCCAAGATGAGCCGAGACAGGGTTCCTCTGTATGTGGCTGGAGTGACAGCGCAGGATGTCGGGGAGTTTTGGAAAGCCCAGACATTTGATTTGGGCCTGCCGAACTTTAACGGCAAGACTTACCACGGGAACTGTGATCTCTGTTTTCTTAAAGGATATCCACAGACACTAAGCCTGATCCAAGAAAAGCCAGACCGTGCCATTTGGTGGGTTAGGATGGAATCTAAGATTCAATCTACAGGAGAGTTCTCTGGAGATGGGGCAAGGTTCAGAAAGGACCGCCCGAGCTATGCTGATATGCTTAAATTTGCCAAGGACCAGGGCGACATGTTCGGGTCAGAGGAAGAATCAATATCTTGTTTTTGTGGAGATTGAATGAGGCACATAATGAGCCCAGCCGAGAAGAAGGTCTGGGAGTATTTGGTAACGCACAAGACTCCGGTTGCAGCGGGCACACTCGCCAAGCGATTCATAATGAGTCAGTCTAGAATATCAGCGATATTAAAAATCCTATACGAGCAAGGCCTGACCGATATCGTCACCATTGGTCGTCATAAATTTCACAAAATCAAAAACATAGGAGGTAGTGCATGAAGGTAATAAAACTAAAACTAACGGATGTTTTTATTGATCCAAAGGCACAAGTTCGTAAGTCCATAAACCAGAACGAAGTTCAAAAATACGCCGAGCAAATGAAAGAAGGGGACAAGTTCCCCAACATGGTTGTGTTTTTTGACGGAAAGAGATATCTCTTAGCTGATGGATCCCATAGATACAGAGCTTATAAATCTAATGGAGTTTTAGAGGCTGACTTTGATGTCCACGAAGGCGGTGTAAGAGATGCTTATTTGTATGCGGTCGGCGCTAATAACAACCGTGGCCTCTCGATGACAGCCGAGGATAACCGTGAAAACGCAACCCGGATGATCAAGGATGAGGAGTGGGGCAAGTGGAGCGATGACAAGATAGCCAAGACGATTGGTATACCACGCAGCACAGTCAACTACATTAGACGCAAGCTTGAGAAGGCTGGCGAGGTAGAAAGAAAGAGCAAAGTCAAGTATTTTGACAAAGATGGTAAAGAATTCGAAATGGACAAGAAGAAGCCCAAGGATTCTAAGAGTGTTGAGGAAAATAAGCCACAAGAAGAGCCCAAAAAAGATTCAGCAACTGAGATACCTGCCGCACCAGAACAGGATGACATAGTTGCAGAACTGACCAATACAATAGATGAGATGTCCAAAGAGAACGAAGTTCTCAAGGAGAAGATTGCCATCGGTCAGTGGGATGCCAGCGAGATTGAGAAAATAGATGTTCAGGACATCTTGGTAGAACTCAGAGAGAAAAATAGGTTGTTAGAATTAGAAAACAAAACGCTTAGAGAAAGCCGGGATTCGTATCAGTATCAAAATGCTGAACTGATCAAGACAGTAAAATCCCTTAAGGCTAAACTGAAGAAAGCAGGTTTAGAATGAGGATTGAAACAGAGGATTCTGATTACGCAATTCAGTTGATCAAAGCTGACAAAACTGTTAGAAAAATAAATGATGCAATCAATGACGGGGACTTTGAGTTGGCTAAGGCTTTAGTCAAGCACCTGCAAATAGCAGCACAGTTGTTAGATCAGTCACTAAATAAAACAAAGTAGCCTTCGGGCAAGCCCAAGTCGTCTGGGAGTGACGGCAGTTCAAGGAGATGTGGTATGGATTTACAACTCTGGGATCACCAGATGGAAGTGATTCCAAAATTGAGAGATGGTTTCGCTTCAGGACATCGAGTGCAACTTCTCTACGCCCCAACAGGGTTTGGCAAGACTGAGGTGGCGATGTATCTAATGAAGGCCACCGCAGAAAAATACAACAAAGCCGCAATAGTTCTCGACCGAATCGTCCTAGTTGATCAGACGAGCCAAAGATTAGATAAGTATGGCCTAGACCACGGAGTTCTACAGGCAGGCCATTGGCGGTTTGATTCAAGCAAAAGGTTACAGGTCTGTTCCGCGCAGACTCTTGAGCGCAGGGATGACTTTCCCGAGGTGGATCTACTGATAGTTGATGAATGTCATATCGCCCGTAAGCAGACGATTGAGTTTATCAAGAACAACACAAAGGTTAAAGTCATTGGGCTAACGGCCACCCCGTTTACCAAGGGACTAGGGGATATCTATACCAACATTGTCAACGGAGCCACGACCGGATGGTTAGTCGATAAGAAATGGCTAACCCCGATAAAGGTCTATATTGCCAAAGAGATCGACATGACGGGAGCCAAGAAGGTTGCCGGAGAATGGTCGGCTGATGCGGTAACCGAGCGTGGACTGAAGCTCACGGGCGATATCGTGGATGAGTGGATTATGAAGACCAATCAAATCTTCGGTAAACCTGAGAAGACGATTGTGTTCTGTGCTGGCGTAGCCCACGGCGCATCCTTGGTGAAGCGGTTCGCAGAGAAGGGATACAACTTTGTCTCCATATCTTACAAGGATAACGATAATTTCAAACGGGCAGCGATTGAAGATTTCTCTAAGCCCGACACGGATATACACGGGCTGATTGCCACGGACATTCTGACACGGGGGTTTGATGTCCCCGATGTAAAGATAGGAGTCTCTGCCCGTCCTTTCTCTAAGTCTTTATCTTCACACATCCAGCAGATGGGCCGAGTAATTAGGCCATACCCGACCAAGGAGTTCGCCTTATGGCTTGATCACTCTGGCAACTACCTCCGGTTCCGTCAGGATTGGGATGGAATCTACCACGATGGGATCAAACGGCTTGATGAAACTGTGGATAAGGCACACAGGGAGCCAACCGAGAGGGAGAAGAAAGAGTCCAAGTGTCCGTCCTGCGGGTATCTATGGCCTAAGAATGCGGATACTTGCCCCGCCTGCGGCCATGTTCGGGAGAGAAAGAACCTCGTTCATGTCCTGCCGGGGCAGTTAGAGGAATTAGTAAGCACCTCTTGGACTGAATACGAAGACAAGCAAGTCTTCTACTCAGAGCTTAAATGGATTGCGCGGGATAAGAACTATAGCCCAGGCTGGGTAGCGCACAAGTATCGAGAGAAGTTTGGGGCGTGGCCGAGAAACATGGTTGAAATGAGCACGGCTCCGAGTCTGAAGACTATGAATTGGCTCAAGTCTAGGGCGATAGCGTGGGCCAAGAGGAGGGTCAGCATATGAGTATGTGGTGGGAGATCGAGCAACATCGGCAGCTCAGGGGGGCTTGCAGTTGTGGGGACTCCACAATCCTCGGGGTTATCCATACCGACAGCCGTCCATGTTATCTGCCTGTCGTGTATCACCCATTAACGGATGACCAGATTTGGGACATATGGAAATCAACCACGGGTAACCAGCTTGACTTTGCAAGAGCAATTGAGAAAGCACACAAAATCGGAGGAATCAATGAGGTTTGAAGATTTCGCAAGAAGCCACGGTCTAATCATCAATGAGGTCATCTCCGACAGGTGGATCTCCACCCCGACCGAGGATCACCCCAAGAAAAAAAACGGAAGATATAAACACATGGGGGATTACGCCTTCGTCCAGAATTGGGCAACCATGGAGCGGCCCATGATGTGGAAGTCGGACTCACCTTCAAACGCTAGAACCATAAATCAGAATAGGCGAGAGGATGCGGCTAAGCGGGAGGAGGAGGCTAAGAGGGCGGCTTCAAAAGCGGCCTGGATCCTGAATAATTGCGAGCGGTTACACCACCCGTATCTAGTGTCCAAAGGGTTCGAAGACATGGTTGGGAATGTCTGGCTGAAGCAGGACAGACTTCTAGTTGTCCCGATGCGGGTTGATGGATCGCTTGTGGGGGTGCAGCTCATCAATGACCAAGGGGAAAAAAAGTTCCTGCGGGGTCAGAGAACCAAGGGAGCGACATTTGTTATCGGATCGGATGGCGTCCCACTCCTCTGCGAGGGGTATGCCACCGCCCTTTCTGTCCGAGCCGTTATGCACTTGATAAAAATTCGCTATCGAATCCACATCTGTTTCTCGGCGGGAAACATGGAGTATGTAGCGAGGAAAATCCCCAACTGCCTCATCATCGCCGATAACGACACAAGCGGAACCGGACAGAAAATAGCGGTTAAAACAGGCAAACCGTATTGGTTGTCGGATACCATCGGTGAAGACTTCAACGATTATCATAGGCGGGTCGGGGATTTCATGGCTAGCCAATCATTAAAGAAGATCCTTATGTGCAATGCGCCACCTATCTGAGCGTAACCTGAAACAATGCTCTCTGAAAAGCCGTAAAAACTTGGCCTCGATCTGGCGAACTCTTTCCTTGGTTAGACCAAAGGGCTCCGCCGCCTCGGACAGAGTAGCTCCCCGCCGCCGGGCGGAGAGGACACCCCAATACTTGTAAATATGTTCCTTGGAGATGCGCTTTGAGTAGAGACCCACAAAGATAGTCTTACTTGGAAAGTCGATGAGTTGATATGGGGATTCTCCCCCGACATAGACCGGAACTTTCCCGCCAGCTTCACGCAGATTCACGCTCAACCTCCCTTTCGATAACTGATGCCCAGCCGTCCAAAGTCTTCTTCCCCATAAAGTCGAGAAGATCTTGGATGAGCCGCTGCTTGGACTCCAAAGTCATAATGGCAAACATTCGGGATGCAGTTTGATCCCCGTAGAGCTGAGACAGTTCTTTATAAGTCATGCCGCCTCCCACTCAGCCATGTTCTCTGAGATATTGAACGCATCATCAATATCTCTAGGGATGTTCTTTCGAGCCCATTTGGAGTTGCCCTTAATTTGCAGGGTTAAGCCCCCAGCCTCGTCATAGCGTCCGCAGAACGCCATCCCAGGTTCAAAGTAGTAGGCCTCGATGCCATAGCCCATGTCCACCAGCTTGTCATACGCATCAATCGGGGGAGACCACGCCGAGTCAAAAGTGACCTCAATACTTTCGTTATCAACGGTGGCTAGGTTGTCTTGATCGTCCCGATACCCAATATCCCACTTCGTCCCCCATGCAGAGGTGTTGTAGTCATACCAATCCTTATAACCAAAGAATTCGATATTCAGTTGCTCCCGAAACTCTTGGAGTCTCTGCTCGTAACTCTTCTTCTCGGATTTGGGGTAACCTACCGACCTAGTTTCAAGCAGTTCTTTTGGACAGGGAATCAGGGTTTGAAGTAGGCATCCAGCGTTCCATGCGTCTTTGAATTTCTCTAGAGCTGCAGGGTCGGAATGGGTAACTTTTAGTTTGTTGTTGCACCAATTAGGCATTTTCTTTCTCCTTGGTTGTGATGCCTTCTTTGAACATATTCCAAGTTCTCTCGTCCACCGATAGATAGATCTGAGACCCAACACGCTCGCCTTCTTTAGCGTTCTCTAAAAGATCAAACGCCAATTCCAATAGTTTCCAATCGTCCATCATTCCTCCTCTTCTTTAAGTTCTTCTCTGCAGTAGTCAGCAACCCCTGCGTCATAACCTCTGCGGTAAAGACTTCTAAGAATGTCGGCTTCATCCGCAAAGCAATCTAAACATTCACCCTTAAGTCTGCCGTGGTAGTAACCCAAGGCATACGCATAAAGTTCTTGCTCACTCATCTCACTTCCTCCTCTTTAATAAACAGGTCATACTTCTCCTGCAAGGCTTCATCAGTCCAAGAAATAAACCCACCATCTCTAAAGAACTCAGTAACTTGAAGCAAACTGTGCTTGTCAAAATTTGAGTGCAACCATTCCAACTCAAACATAATCAATGCCTCTATAATTTCTTTCCTACTCATCGCACTAACCCTCCTTTGTCTCAAAATCTAGTGAAAAAACAACCACCTTCTTCATTTTCTTTTCCATGTTTTCTCCTATAAAAACGACATTACAACTGCCAAAAACGCCCACAAAACGCCCGCCAGGACGATTGCCCAAGGCGGATCCCTCTCCTCGTCTTTCCATTCATACATATGCTTAGGTTTCATCCTTCGTCCTTTTCTAGTCCTAGGGCCTCGTATGCCTCATCCACAGAAATACCAAGTTCATCGGCCAACTCCTCGACCGTGTAGTTATGACTGCAACAGATCCATTTATCCCCAATAACCTCGGTCGGGGATGAATGCGGATCGAACCTGCTGCCGCATAGGTCACACTTGATTTTCATGGGCCCTCCGCAGGGGTTCGTGATCTCGGAACGAATACCCAGACTCCACCCTGTAGGCAAAAATATCCTCGGGCTCCCACCAATCCGGATCACAGCCGTATTGCTCGGTGTGAATCTTCAAGCCCTCTAAGAGGGCCTCCCGTGCCGTGGCCTCGTCAGTCCCATAGGCCTCAAAGCTAAAGTTCCTAGACTGAAAAACTGCTCTCCACATGATCATTCCCTCGTATCAATGTTTATATGCCCAAAATTCATGTTCCCTCGCTTAGAGGAGACTTCGAAGTCTTGGGGGAAGTTGTGAATCGTCCCCCCACTTTCAAATCTTGCAGTTGGAAGAACACCGACCGGAAACAGGCCCAGCGTCCCCGAATCAACCCCGTATTCGTTCCCGAAGTTGTCCGAGTAGCAACCATCCCCGTAGGCAGTCCCGAAGATTGCCCCTTTGGCCCCCTTCAGCGTAAAAACCCCGTATTTGGGCTTATCGTTTTCGAACATGAACTTCACCACTTGATCCCAATCTTCCCTGTCCTCGATTAAGTAGCAGAGATCCCCCACCCAATAAGTTCCGGCTTTCAGTTTCATAATTAAGCTCCCACGGCATAGTAGTAACCAACGGCATTTACTTTCACTCTTTTCTTTCCGCTCTTTAGTTGGTAAATGTCAATATGCGGAACCGACCCCGTGAAGTGAATGACTGACTCCGTAATCAAACGAATGTCATCCTCATCCTTGTAATCAATCGTGCAACGAATCGGTAATTTCCAATGCTCTTTATTCTTTACACGATCGAATGCTGAATGCAATTCCTCGTCAGAATACTCACGGTAATTAGTTGGTGCAATTTCTTTAACGCTAACGAATGTAAGTGTCATAGCTTTTCTCCTAGTCAAATAAAGTATGTTCAGAAATGTGCCAATTAAACAAATCAAGTTCCTTGGCACACTTCAAAGCGGATTCCTCGGAGCAAAAAACCCCCACGATATCCACCTCCTCTTTCAAAACAAAAACTACTTTTTTCTCCTTTTGTTCCGTATATTTCACGATTGCCCCTCGTATTCCTGATTTTCGTTAGTCCAAACCCGCCCGTTATAGGACATGAACCCAACCACCTCGCCATCTTTTAGGACGGCAGGACGGCCCCAATTTCCGGCCCCAATGTTGTTTTCCACCTGCCAATTCCCGACCCAAGTCTGTAAGCCGGAGAGCGTTTGAGCGGTGAGGGTTACAACCTCCACCCCGAATGGCGGCCGAGCGGGATCCTGCCCTCTGTCAGGGTTCCCGAATACCTCGGTTCGCACCGAGTAGGTCATCCGATTTGTTGCTGGTTGCATAAGGCCTCCACAAAGTTAGAAAAAACGGACGGGCAAGAGGTGATCTCAATTTCCACCCCAAGCTTTTGAATTGATTTGATGGTTTCAAAGCCGAGGGTTTTAGTCCTAGCGATTTCGGCGAATGTCCTCGCCCTCTCGCATATGGGGTAAACCTTCGGGCAACCGTAAACCTCTCTAATTTCGATTTGAATCTGCATCTTTTGGGCCCCTAGCAGTAGGCGTAGTGATCGCCCGAGACAACCGCACGGGAATTGTCCTCGGAGAGGTTCAAAGCCGAAGCGAACTTTTCAAAGTCCTCCTCGGTAACGGATCCCCCCTCCTCGTTAATCCACTCGGAACACCAAGTCAGGGAAACATCCCCCGCCGAAAAAGAGCAATCCTCGGAAAAAAGCGAATAGTTTTCGCCGGATTTGATTTTGAAAAGTCGGGCATCGGTGTATCCACCTCGGACATCGCATCCCCCGTGAATTTGGAGGAGGGCATACTTTTCCCCGTCCAAGTCTAGAAAGTGGCCTTGTATAGTCTGGCTGAAATTTGCGCCCCAATTGTAGGAGTTAAAAGAATTCCCCTCCTCCTCGAATCCCGAGGCCTTGAGCCACTCTTCGCCGTCCGCACTCACACCATAAAAATCGCCCGAATCCCAATCCGCAACGGGCAGGGAGTTGAATTCCTCGCAGATGGAGTCGAGTTCGAGACAGTCCGAGAGATGGTGAAAAAGCGATACGGTCGGGGAGAAGTCAAAGGATACTTTCCCGTCCCGCTCCCACCGATATACCTCAAGGGTTGCGGATGGTTCAGCTTTGAAGTCGTCAAAGCTTTTCCCTTGATTGCGCTCCCAATGCCGCCCGTATGCACCGCCCGAGTCTAGAAAGTGGCGGCCCGTGTTCTGAGTCAGTAGTTCGAAGACCAATTTGTTAGCTTTCATTTGTCTAATCTCCTATTTGCAAAGGATCAGGGATGCAAACGCATTGCGCGCAAGTTTTGCGTTTGAATAGTTGAATCGGTTGTTTTTAGAAGTTTCTAGCAATGCTCTAATTTCCGCCCGAGCGTTATCGGTGAGAATTTCCATTTGGATATGGAACTGATAGAAGGCCCTTGAACCCCTTCCGCACTTTTTGATTTTTACCAATTGCCGAGCGTGTTCTATCGACATAATTTGCTTTTGCATCTTATTCTCCAAGTAGATGAATTAAAAGAAATACAACTATTGCAAGAACGATTCTCAGGGTTTTTTAGTTGACTGTCAACAAGTAGATTTTTGGGGGGGCTTCTACCTGGACGGCTGGAGTCCTGGCGGGTGGCGGCTCAAGGGGGTTTCCCCCCTTGGCTACCCTTTGTAAATTTTTAGGAGCCTTTCGGCCAAGTCGAGGCATTCGGCCTCGGAAAGGTTGGGGAACTCTTCTCGAAAGAAGAGGCAGAGTCGGACTAAGGTTTCGTTGATGGTTTCTATGATTTCCTCCAAGTCGGGCGGGATTGCCCTAAATCTAAGATGCAAGAAAGCCGGAAATGTCAGGCCTTCTCATAGTAGGACAGATGGCGGTCGGATTTGTGAGGGAGGATCCAGCACTTTTTTATCCGGCGGGATTAAAATCACGGCACATTCAGAACTCCGGAAATATTCCCATGAAAAAGCTTACAAGAGCACAAATCAGAGAAGGACTAAAAGCCGTCCCCATAGAGACGATTCTGTTGGGGGCAGTAGGTGCGAAGGAAAAGACACTAACCCCGAAGCAGAGGGAATTTGCCCGTCAAATTGCCCTAGGGGAAACGAAGGCGGGAGCGTATCGCAAGAGCAGGGAAACGAAGGCCAAACCAGCGTCAGCGAGTAGGCAGGGGCAGGAACTAATGAAAAATCCCGCCATAGCCTCGCAGGTGGAGGCCTATAAGGTGGCCTTGGAGGCGCAGAGATTCGCAACTCCTGCCCACTTGAGGGCTTTGACTATCCACAAGCTGACCGAAGGGGCCCTTGATCCGGAGATGCCTCCGGCCCAACGGGTTAAGTGTCTGGAACTTTTGGGAAAAATTACAGAGGTGGCCTTGTTCACCGAGCGCAGGGAAGTCGTCAAGGTTACAAACCCCGAACAGATACGAGAGAAGCTTTTGCAGTCCATAAGATTGGCTATCAAATCAAACGCCGTGGATGTTGATCCGGTTGGAGATGAGCTACTCGCCGAGCTTAAGAGGGGGCAGGACATCGAGCAGGCCATTAGCGGAACCCCACCCCTGGGCAACCCCCAAAATTTTGTTGCCGCACCGGCTGACTATAGTCATAGTAATCCACACACTGAATCCCCTTTAGAATCGGCTCACCAACTCAGTGTTTTAGATTCTTCTCCACAAGAGAATTTAGATAAAAGCAGCGAGAAAATAGAATATAAAAAGCTATCATGCTAACATTAGCATGATAGGAAACCCTTATAAATCAATGACTTATGTACTTAGTGTTCACTAACATAGGGGGGAGGGGTATGTTTTTTCCTACCTATTTGGGGATTTCTGGTTATAGAAACACCCCCCCTTACCTTTTTGGGTCCCTCCTAATTGGGGAGGGGGGTATATGACTCCTGCTCAGAAAGAGATCTTCTTAATCATTGATGAGTGGTGGAGGAAATTTGGCTACGGCCCGACCGTTAAGGAGGTAATGATGATGACGGGCGAAAAGGGTGAAGGGAATGTTCATAGGAAGATGAGGGCTCTTGTTGAATTGGGGATTTGTAAAGGCCTCCCTCGAAGAGCGAGATCTATCCGGCCCGCTGGGTTAAAGGTTCGGTCCATTGAGTAAGCTCGTTGAACTTATAAATCAACTCCCCGAGGGTGAAAGGGAGGGGATTATTGCCATGGCTATGGAGTATCAGGACGCCATAATCAGGGAGAAGGGACAAAATAACTTCCTAGCCTTTGTGAAGTCCATGTGGCCCGGGTTTATCTCCGGAAGACACCACGCGGTTATGGCTAAGAAGTTCGAGGAGATCGCCGAAGGGAAGGTCAAAAGGCTAATTATCAATATGCCTCCCCGGCACACAAAAAGTGAGTTTGCCTCCTACTTATTACCGGCCTGGTTCCTAGGAAGATACCCAGACAAAAAGATTATCCAGTGTTCTAACACGGCTGAACTAGCGGTAGGATTTGGACGTAAGGTTAGAAACTTAGTTGGCGGAGATACTTATGCCAAGATTTTCCCGAATGTGGCTCTTCGGCAAGACTCTAAAGCCGCTGGCCGTTGGTCTACTAATGCTAACGGGGAGTATTTTGCTATCGGGGTTGGAGGTACTGTCACCGGTAAAGGTGCTGACCTACTAATAATTGACGATCCTCACAGCGAACAAGAGGCAGCTTTAGCGGCAAACGACCCCTCAATCTACGATAAGGTCTACGAGTGGTACACATCCGGCCCTAGACAGCGTTTACAGCCGGGGGGATCCATCGTAGTCGTGATGACCCGCTGGGGAAAACGCGATTTAACGGGTCAGGTCTTAAAAGCCGAGGGTCAAAGAGGGGGTGAAGAGTGGGAAGTCATTGAATTTCCCGCAATATTGCCCTCCGGAAACTCCCTATGGCCTGAGTTTTGGTCCTTAAAAGAGCTAAAAGCTCTCCAAACCGAGCTTCCAAACTCAAAATGGCAATCCCAATACCAACAAAACCCAACTTCAGAGGAATCCGCCATCGTAAAGCGGGAATGGTGGAAGACCTGGGAGGACGAAGACCCACCTCGCTGTGACTTTACCCTCATGGCCTGGGATACAGCCTTTGAAAAGAACAACCGCGCTGACTACTCGGCCTGTACTTTATGGGGTGTCTTTGAAAAAGAGGACGAAAACGGGATTTTCCAGACTAACCTGATTTTATTGAACGCCTTCAGAGACCGCCTTGAGTTCCCCTCCCTTAAAAAGCGGGTAATTGAGGAGTGGAGGGAGTGGGAGCCAGACTCGATGATCATTGAAAAGAAGGCTTCTGGGGCTCCTTTAATTTATGAACTCAGGGCCATGGGGATTCCGGTCCAAGAATTCACTCCGGTTAAGGGTAACGACAAGATCACCCGACTAAACGCCGTCTCAGATCTATTTGCTTCAGGTAGAGTCTGGTCACCTAACACTCACTGGGCCGAAGA
>Ga0194133_10001845_pt1 | contig 35014 bp, 24 predicted proteins | sample TA2KigOf40mmetaG_FD_155448 | JGI IMG/M metagenome (GOLD analysis project Ga0194133, IMG submission 155448) | Freshwater microbial communities from Lake Tanganyika, Tanzania - TA2015055 Kigoma Offshore 40m | ecosystem: Environmental > Aquatic > Freshwater > Lake | place: Tanzania: Lake...
CCAAACCGCGCCTGGTGGACGCGGGCCGCCAGAGCGCCGATGTTCTCGGGATGCACACACCGACGCCGTCTCACCCCCTCGCGATCCGCCACGGCCACTCGGGCCGTCACCCCCTCCGCACGGCGACGCTGCTCGTCACGCTGATCGGGCTCGCCGCCGCCCCGCGAGGCGCGCACGCCCAGGCGCCCCGCTTCGTCGATCTCGATCGCGATGCCGGCCGCCACGTCGTCGTCGACCGCGAGGCGGGCCAGTACCTCGGGCACGTCTCCACCATCCTCCTCGGCGACGGCCGCACCATCCTCGCCGCGTATCCGAAGGGCCACGGCGAGGGGGCCATCATCCTCAAGAAGAGCGAGGATGGCGGGCGCACCTGGAGCGAGCGCCTCCCGACCCAGGCCAACTGGGTGACGTCGAAGGAGACGCCGACCCTCTTCCGCGTCCCCGACCCGGTCACCGGCGGCCATCGCATCCTCCTCTTCTCGGGGCTGCACCCAGCACGCATCGCCTCCAGCGACGACGAGGGCCGCACCTGGACCCCGCTCGCGGCCATCGGAGACTGGGGCGGAATCGTCGTGATGGGGTCGGTCGTGCCGATGGCCGATGGATCGATCCTCGCCTTCTTCCACGATGACGGCCGGTTCTTCCGCGCGGGGGGGAAAGCCGAAGGGACGTTCCGACTCTTCCAGGTGCGGTCGCGTGACGGGGGCCGGACGTGGGAGGCGCCGCGTGAGATCTGGCGCGGCACCGACATTCACCTCTGCGAGCCCGGCGCCGTCCGGTCGCCTGATGGCCGCACGCTCGCCCTGATGCTGCGCGAGAACCGTCGGCGCAGCGAGTCGCATCTGATGGTCACCACCGATGAGGGACGCACCTGGAGCACGCCGCGCCCGATGGACCGTGCGCTCACCGGGGATCGACACACCGCGCAGTACGCCCGGGACGGTCGGCTCGTCGTGACCTTCCGCGATATGGCGGAGGGGAGCCCGACCAAGGGGGACTGGGTCGCCTGGGTGGGACGGTGGGAGGACCTGATCGCCAGCACGCCGGGCCAGTACCGCGTCCGCATCAAGGACAACACCAATCAGTGGGATTCCACCTACCCCGGCCTTGAGCGACTCGGCGACGGCTCGTTCGTGGCCACCACCTACGGGCACTGGGACGCCGGACAGCCGCCGTACATCCTCAGCGCGCGCTTCCGACTCGAAGAGCTCGACGCACGGAGCGCCTTCGACGGCGACCGCCTCGCCCGCATCGATCGCTACCTGCAGGAGCAGGTGGACTCGACGCGGATCGCCGGCGCGGTGGCGATCGTGCTCCGCGACGGTGAGGTCGTCTATGAGCGCGCCGTCGGCTGGGCCGACCGCGAGGCGAACCGCCCGATGCGCCCCGACCACATCTTCCGCATCGCCTCGCAATCGAAGGCGATCACGAGCAGCGCGATCCTGATGCTCGTAGAAGAGGGCCGCATCGCGCTCGGCGACCCCGTCTCCCGATGGATCCCAAGCTTTGCGCGCACGAGTGTGGCGAATCCCGCCGATACGGGCCGCACCACGCTCCCGGCGCGCCGGGCGATCACCATCTTCGATCTCCTCACGCACACGGCGGGGATCTCCTACGGCACCGAGGGACTCGTCGCGATGCGGTACCGCGCCGCGGGCCTCGGCCCCGCCGCGGGCTTCGGGTGGTACACGGCCGACAAGGACGAGCCGATCTGCACCACGATGGACCGGCTCGGCACGCTGCCCTTCGTCGCGCAGCCCGGCGACCGCTTCGTCTACGGCTACAACACCGACATCCTCGGCTGCGTAGTGGAGCGCGCGAGCGGCCTCCCGCTCGATCGGTTCCTGGAGTCGCGGCTCCTCGCGCCCCTCGGGATGCGTGACACCCGCTTCTTCGTCACCCCCGCCGACTCCGCGCGGCTCGTGACGGTGTATCGCTCCGACGACGCCGGTCGCGCGGTGCGCGCCGACACCGGCGCGCGCGGTCAGGGGCACTACGTGAGCGGGCCGCGCCGGAGCTTCGCGGGAGGCGCCGGACTCACCTCGACGGCCCGTGACTACGCGCGCTTCCTCGAAATGCTCCGTCGGGGCGGGGCCATCGATGGGCGACGCTACCTCGCCCCGCGCACGGTCGAACTGATGACGACCAACCAGGTGGGCACGCGCTACAGCGCCGACGGGAACGGGTACTCCCTCGCCTTCTCGACGGTCGACCGCCTCGGTGCGAATGGCTTCGCTTCGGTTGGGAGCTACAACTGGGGCGGTGCGTACGCGAGCAGCTACGCGGTGGACCCGGCCGAGCGGCTCGTGATGGTGCTGATGTTACAGAACCTGCCAGGGACGCCGGAGGCGCGTGCGCGGTTCGGGACGCTGGTGTATCAGGCGCTGGTGCGGTAGCACAGGGCGTCGCTCACCCCCGCACCACCGCCTCCGCCTCGATCTCCACCAGGTACTGCGCGCCGATCAGTTCGGCGCGCACCAAGGTGTTCGCGGGCCGGATTGCACCGAACCGCTCGCCGTGCGCCCGCGCGACCGCCTCCCAGTCCTCGATCCGGCTCACGAAAATGCGCGTGCGCACCACATCGGTGAGCGCGCCGCCGAGGGACTGGAGCGCCCCCTCGATCTTGTCGAAGACGTGGTGGGCCTGCGCGTACGCATCACGCCCGCCCATCGCCCGGTCGCCGTGCGTGGCGGTGGTACCCGAGACGAGGATGCGATCCCCGGTGCGCACGGCGCGCGCGTATCCCGCCGAGGCTTCCCAGGGCGTACCGCTGAACGCGCGGCGCGTCCCATCCGGCGCGGTCTCGACGCCGTAGGGCGCGGGGAAGTTCGCCACGTGATGCGAGAGGTCGCCGCTCGCCGTCAGGAAGGGGGGCTTCCGATACTCGTCGCCGCAGTCACCCGGCACGGGGGCGAGCGTCGCGAGCGCCGCCGCCACCTCGGCGCGGTCCTCCGCTGTCAAGCGGAGCGCGTCGAGCCGTGCGTTGTCCTCGAAATGCGCGCGCTCCCCGAGCCGCGCCCCGATGATCACGCCGCCGACGGCGGGCGCATCAAGGATGTACCGCGACGCCACGTTCGCGACGGAGCAGCCGTGCCGGTCCGCGACGGCCCGCGCGGCGCGCAGGACCCGCTGCAGCGCCTCCCACCCGCCGACGACGCGGATGAAGCGGCCGTACTTCATCTGCGACCAGGTGGCGAGCGCGCCCCAGTCCGGCTCGGGCGCCCCGAGCCACCGATCGGAGAGGAAACCGCCGGCGAGCGTGCCGAACGCGAGGAGGGCGATCCCCTGCCGCGCGCAGTACGCGGCCATCTCTCTGGCCGCGCGCTGGTCGAGCAGCGAGTAGCAAACCTGATTGGTCGCGATCGGGATCCCGCTCTCCACGACGAGCCGCAAGTGCGCGGTGTCGGTGTTGGTCAGCCCGAGGTGCCCGATCAGCCCCTCGCGCCGGCACTCGTCGAGGTGGAAGAGCGCGTCGAGCCAGGCGGGGTGCGCGTAACTCCAAGCGTGGAACTGCAGCAGATCGATCCGGTCCACCCGCATCCGGCGCCGCGCGCGGTCCACCGCGGCGCGCACGTCGTCGCGCGTGAGGGGACCAGGCTCGGGGACCCACTTGGTGAGCAGCTGCGTCACCGGGGCGCCGGGGCGCGTGCGGAAGCACCCGACGACCTCCTCCGACGAGCCGTAGTGATCGGCCATATCGAAGGTCGTGAACCCCGCAGCGACGTACGGCGCCATCGCGTCCGCGGCGCCCTCGAGGTCACAGGGGCGCCCCTCGCGCTCCTGGTCGGCCATCTGCCAGAGCCCGGTGAGGATCCGGGCGATCTCGAGGTCGGGGGCGAGTCGGTGTCGGCTGATCGGGGACATCGGGGTCACTCCTCGGGGAGGGTGGCGAAGCGTGCGGCGAGGTCGCCCCCCCGCGCGCGCGACCGCCGGAACTCCACCAAGTGCACCGCAGTCCCCAGCGCCATCACCACGCCCCAGACCGCGAGGGGGCGTTCGTACCACACCGCCACCTCGGCCGCGAGCTCGCGACGCACGTGCACGGCGAGGAAGAGCGACAGGAGCGCGACCCCCGCGACGCCGACGACGGTCCGCGCGCGCGGCGCACGGAGGATGGTCATCCGCGCAGCGAGCTCGGGATTTCGTCCGGGCAGCGCGAGCAGCGCGAGGCACATCAAGAGGAAATTCACGAGCATCGCGACGACCATGATGTCGACGCCCTTCGAGAAACTCTTCGCGCCGTGGCTGAGCAAAACGCCGACGGTCGCCATCGCACCGCTGGCGAAGAGCGCCGCGCGCGGCGTGTGCCGCGTCGGGTGCACATCCACCGCCCACGTGGGGAAGACGCCGTCCCGCGCCCAGGCGAACATCAGGCGCGACACACTGAGCAGCATCCCCGGGAGATCGTTGATCAACGCGACGGCGGCGCCCGCGGTGATGGCGGCGCGTCCGAGCCGCGAGAGGAACGGCGCCAACAACGCCGAGGCGGTGGGCGTCGGATCGGCTGGCAGGGCCGCGACATATTCCCACGGCACCGCGTGGTACACGGCGGCGGTGAAGCTGAAGTAGAACGCCGCGACCACGCCGAAGGTGAGCAGGATGGCCCGTGGGAGCGCACGGGCGGGATCGCGCGCCTCGCCGCCGGCCTGCGCGATCGCGTCGAATCCGATGAAACTCGAGAAAAGCACCGCGGCCGCAGCGATGAAGGTGTCCTTGTCGAAGGGCGCCGCGCGCGGTGCGGGGACCGTGCCCCCGGCGCGCCGCAGCGCATCGGCGAATGCCCCGTGATCCTGCGTCGCGCCGACGACGATGACGATCGCCCCGAGCGCGAACATCAGGAGCATCAGCGGGATGAGCGTGCGCTCGTACGCCGCGAGGCCGCGGAGGTTGACGCCCACGAACCCCCAGACGAGCAGCAGCGCGACGACGAGTCGTCCGGGGCCGGCAAGGAGCGCCGTCGCCACGGCGCCGGCGCCCAGCCCGTCGGCGACGCCGCCGAGGAAGACGGGGATCACGTAGGCCACCGCGCCGATCACGATCGAGAGCCCCACCCACTGCGAGAACGAGGCGACGAAGCCGAGCGAGGGATGCAGCCCACGGCTCGCGAAGAGGTAGCTCCCGCCCGCTCGGGGCATCGCGGAGGCCAGCGCCGCATAGGCGAGGGCCGCGAGGAACGCCGGCACCGCCGCGAAGGCGAAGGCGGGGACCACCCAGGGGCCGATGCCGGGCACCGAGAGCTGGACCAGGAAGGGCATGATGTGGATGGAGGCGCCGACCATCGAACAGATGCCGGTGGCGGCGAGACCGACGGGCCCGAGGGCGCGATCGAGAGCGGGGCGTGAGGGCACGGCGGAAAGCAATCGCCCGCGCGCCGCGGGCCGCAAGCACTTGACGGGCGCCGGTCGCGGGGGGCTGATTTAGGACGTCCTAACTTTGACCCCTCCGCCGTGATCGCCCCGGGCCCCGCCCTCCTCGTCTTCGCGCTCCTCCTGCTCGGTGCTGCCGGCATCGCGTGGCCCGTGCACGGCCTCGCCGCCCGCTTCCGACGGGCCCGGCGGGACGCGCGGCGCATCGGCGTCGAAGACACGCTCAAATACCTGTACCACCGCGAGGCCGAAGGGTTGGCCGTCCACGCCGATGCAATCGCGGGAGCGCTCGGCGTCCGACCGACCGCGGCGCGCGACCTCCTCGAGCGGCTCGGCGCCGCCGGACTCGTCACCTCAGCCGGCGTGACGCACGCGCTCACCGACCGCGGGCGCCAAGAGGCGCTGCGCGTCGTGCGCACCCACCGCCTGCTCGAGCAATACCTCGCAGACCGCACCGGCGTCGCCCCCGACGAGTGGCACACGTTCGCCGAGGACGCGGAGCACGACCTCACGCCGGAGGAGGCCGAGGCGCTCGCCGCGCGGCTCGGCCAGCCGCGATTCGATCCCCACGGGGAGCCCATCCCCACGGCCGATGGCACGCTCCCGGTCACGGCAATCCGCCCCGACGGCCCACCGCCGGAGCGCACCCTCGCCGACGCCGCGCCCGGCGAGACGGTGCGCGTGCGGCGTCTCACCGGGGAGTGTCGCGGCCCGCAGCGTCGCCGGCTCCTCGACCTCGGGGTGGTTCCCGGCACCACGATCACCGCCGAGCTCTCGAGCCCAGGCGGCGACCCCGTCGCGTACCGCATCCGCGGCGCGCTCATCGCGCTCCGCCGGCAACAGGCGGCCTGGATCGAGATCGACGGACCCGGGCGGGCCGCGTGACGCCGACGACCTCGATGCGCACGCGCCTCCCGGCGCGCGACGAGTCCTTCATCCAGCTCGGCGTCCGGTCCGACGGCTTCGATCATCTCGTCGCGCTCGCGGGGAATCCGAACACCGGCAAGAGCACCGTCTTCAACGCGCTCACGGGGCTGCGGCAACACACGGGGAACTGGCCCGGCAAGACGGTCACCCGCGCGGAGGGCCGCTTCACCGTCGGCGGGGACCGCTGCAAGGTGGTCGACCTCCCCGGCACCTACTCGCTGCAGGCGGCGAGCACGGATGAAGAGGTCGCGCGGGACTTCCTGCTCTTCGGCGCCCCCGCTGTGACGGTGCTCGTGCTCGACGCGACGGCGCTCGAGCGCAATCTCAACCTCGCGCTGCAGGTGCTGGAGATCACGCCGACGGTCGTCGTCTGTCTCAACCTGATGGACGAGGCGCGACGCCGCGGCATCGCCGTCGATCCGGAGGCGCTGGCCTCGGTGCTCGGCGTGCCCGTGGTGCCGGCGGCGGCACGCGGCGGCGAGGGGGTCGAGGCGCTGCGCGCGATGATCCGGCAGGTGGCGCGCGGCGAGGTGGTCCCGCGTCCGACGCCCCCCGCCCCGTTCGCGCCGGCGGTGGAGGCGCTCGTCCGCGAGGCCGCCGATGCGGTGCGCGCGGCGGAGCCCGCGCGACCGAACGCGCGCTGGATCGCGCTCCGCCTCCTTGATGGCGACGAGCGGGTGGCGGCGACGATGCCCTCGGACCTCGTGGATGCGATCGATGCGATCCGCTGGCGGCTCCCCGCCGACTTCCACGACCAGCTCGCCGCCGGCCGGTTCGCGCTCGCCGAGCGCATCGCCCGGGCCGCGCGCCCGACGGCGGTGGCGACCCTCGGCGCCGCCCTCGACCAGCGGCTCGATCGGTGGCTCACGAGCCCCGCGACCGGCCTCCCGCTGATGGTCGCGATGCTCGCCGTCGTCTTCTGGCTGACGATCGCCGGCGCGAACGTGCCCTCGGCGATGCTCGCGGACCTGCTGGTCGACCGCGGACACGCCTGGCTCGGGACGATGGCGACGGCGCTCCACGCCCCCGACTGGCTACGTGGGCTCCTCGTCGACGGCGTCTATCTCGCGACCGCGTGGGTCGTCTCGGTGATGCTGCCGCCGATGGCGATCTTCTTTCCGCTCTTCACCCTGCTCGAGGACCTCGGCTATCTCCCGCGCGTCGCGTTCAACCTCGACGCCGCCTTCCGCCGCGTCGGAGCGCACGGGAAGCAGGCGCTCACGATGTGTATGGGGTTCGGCTGCAACGCGGCGGGGGTGGTCGCCACGCGGATCATCGACAGCCCGCGCGAGCGGCTCGTCGCGATCATCACGAACAACTTCTCGCTCTGCAACGGCCGCTGGCCGACGCAGATCCTGATGGCGTCGCTCTTCGTCGGCGTCCTCGCGCCGCCGGCCCTCGCCGGCGTCGTCTCCGCCGCGGCGGTCGTCGGTGTGACGCTGCTCGGCGTCGCGACGATGTTCCTCGCCTCCTGGGCGCTGACGCGCACCGTCCTGCGCGGGGAGGCGACGAGCTTCAGCCTCGAACTCCCGCCGTATCGTCCGCCGCGCCTCTGGCAGACGCTCTACACCTCGGTGATCGACCGGACGCTGATCGTGCTCTGGCGCGCGATCGTCTTCGCGGCGCCCGCGGGGGCGGCGATCTGGTTGCTCTCGAACGTGCCCATCGCGGGGGAGCCGGTCGCAGTGCATCTGATTCGCGGCCTCGAGCCGGCGGGCCTGCTCCTCGGTCTGAACGGCGTGATCCTCCTCGCGTATGTGGTGGCGATCCCGGCGAACGAGATCGTCGTGCCGACGGTGCTGATGCTGACCGTGCTCACGGGGGGCGCCCCCGAGGCGGGCGCGGGGGCCGGCGTGCTCTTCGAACTCGATCCGGCGGCCGTTGGGACGCTCCTCCGCGCCGACGGCTGGACGACGCTCACGGGCGTGAACCTGATGCTCTTCAGCTTGCTGCATAATCCTTGCTCCACAACGATCCACACGATCTGGAAGGAGACGGGGAGCGGGCGCTGGACGGCGGTCGCGACGCTGCTCCCGGTGGGGCTCGGGCTCACGGTCTGCTTCCTCGTCACGCAGGTGGTCCGGCTCCTCACCGGGAGCTGAGGTCGGCGAATCTCCCCGCGTGAGTGCGGGGGATTCCCGATGGAACGCGCCTCCGCGACCAGCGACCCTCCGGGCGAACGCTCCCCGGACGCCTGGAGGCGCCATGCTCGTACCCGATGACCTGCTGCGGTTCGTCCGCGCCCATCACGACGACCCGACGCTCAGCGTGTACGTGGAGGCCGCGCCGCCCGACCCGGCGAGTCGGCGCGCGTGGCGGGTCCACCTCAAAAAGGGATCCACGTCGAGCGGAAGCGACTCGCGCAGGCGCCGCGCGAGGAGCGCGAGGCCTTCGAGCGCTGCGCGACCGAGGTATTGGCACGGATCCCGGATGGCGACACGCCGCCGGCGACCTCGGGGTGGGCCTGCTTCTGCGCCGCGGACGGCGACGTGGTCGCGCGAGCGATGCCCGAGATCCGCTCGAGTCTCGTGTCGTGGGGCCGTGGCGTGCGGATGGTCCCGTACCTGCGGGTCGCGACGGAGCCGAGCGCGCTCGTCGTGCTGCTCGACCGCGAGCACGCGCGCCTCGGTCGGTGGTACGATCTCACCTTCGAACCGCTGGCGACACTGACCGCCGAACCGGTCGTAGGGATCGCGCCGCACACGTCTCGGCCGCCGCAACCTGGCTTCCACTCGGGGACGCGCGGTGTCACCGGCGCCGACGAGGCGCAGCGCATCCACGTCGAGATGATGGACCGCCTGCTCAGCCAGGTCCGGCAGAAGCTCCCGATCCTCGCGCACCCCGGGGAGCCGATCCTCGTGGGCGGCGCGACGGAGGCAACGACGATCCTGCTACACAGCCTGAGTCCTGCCCTCCGCAATCGCTGTCAGGTGCTCCCCGGCGCCCGTTTCGACAGCGATGGTGGCACGCTCGCGAGCGCGTTGCAGCGCGCGATGGCGGAGCGCACCGCGGCGCAACGCGAGCAGCGAATCGCGAGTCTCCGCGAGGACGCGCACCCGAACGGGCGCGCCGCGATCGGTCTCGGACCGGCGCAGGCCGCCGCGACCTTCGGCGCGCTCGCGGAGCTGATCTTCTCCGAGCGCGCCTGGCAGGATCACCCGGAGGCAATCGAGCAGCTGGTGGAGCAGGCGCTCCTCAGCGGCGCGGCGGTACAGATGGACCTCGCTCCCGGCGCGGTGCTCGACGGGGAGGCGGACGGCGTCATCGCCGGCCTCCGCTTCCCGCTCCCCTCGCTCGTCCCCTCCTCCCGCTGACCCCTCCCCCGCCCCCGAGGTCCCGATGGTCAAGCTCCACGACATCATGACAGCGCCGGTCGTCACCTTCGATCCCGACATCAGCATCCGCGAGGCCGCCGAGGCGCTCGTGGCGGAGGGGGTCGGCGGCGCACCTACGATGCTCCACGGCGAGCTGCTCGGGATGGTGAGCGCGAGCGACCTCCTCGATTTCATGGCCTCGCTACCGGCGGAGCCGGATGAGGTGCGCGACCGCACGGCGCGCGGGATCCTCGACGACCACACGGTGGAGGAGGCGATGTCGCGCACCCCGCTGCGGACGGCGCCCCCCGACCTCCCCGTCCCGCTCGCGGCGGACATCATGAGCCGCGACGGGTTGCATCGGCTCCCGGTGCTCGACGGCGCCCGCCTCGTGGGGATCGTCTCCACGTCGAATGTGGTCAGCGCGCTCGCCAGCCGCCGCCTCGACCGGAAGGTGCTCGTCTTCCCGCGACGCAGCCGGACCGACTAAGCGCGGCTTGTCAGGGGGCCCCGACACGCTAGCGTTCGGGGTATGCCCTTCGTCCCCCGTCGCGTCTCTGCTCGCGTCTCCCATCGCGTCTCTCGTCGCGTCGCACCGCTAGCGCGGCTCCACCCGGTCCGCGCCATCACGCGTCGGACCGCATCCCTCCTCCTCCTGACAGTGGCGGCCTGCCGACCGGCGGCGAGCCCGGCCCCGACCGCGATCGCCGCGATGAGCGGCAAACGCGCCGAGGGCGCGCAGGGGATGGTGGCGGCCTCGCAGCCGGATGCGGCGGCGGCGGGGGTGGAGATCCTGCGGGCCGGTGGGAACGCGGCCGATGCGGCCGTCGCCACCGCCTTCGCCCTCGGCGTGACGGATGTCTCGCAGACGGGCCTCGGCGGCGGCGGCGCGCTCACCTTCTACGACGCCGCCGAGGGGCGCGCGGAGCATCTCTCGTTCTATCCGCGCACCGGTGCGGACACACTCTGGGGGGTGCAGGATACGACCCCGGCGGGCCGGCGCGCCGGACGTGCCGCCGCGGTGCCCGGGATGGTCGCGGGGCTGCTCGAGGCGCATCGGCGTTTCGGCGTCCTCCCGCTGGCGCGCGTGATGGCGCCGGCGATCCGGCTCGCGCGCGACGGATTCGTCGTGACACCGCTCCTCGCCCGCACCATCGCGAGCTCGCGCGCGAAGCTGCTCGAAGATCCGGCGGCGGCGGCGCGCTTCCTCCCGGGCGGTGAGCCACTCCTCCCCGGCGAGCGGCTCGTGCAGCCCGAACTCGCCGCCACGCTCGAGCGAATCGCGGGTGAAGGGCGCGACGCGTTCTATCGAGGCGACGTTGCGGATCGCCTCTCGGCGGCAGTGCGGGCGCGTGGCGGGTTGATCACCGTGCGGGACGTCGAGGCGTATGCGCTGACGACGCCGGCCCCCGTTTGCATCCCGTGGCGCGGCCTGACGGTCCTCTCGGCGCCGCCCCCGACCGGCGGCGTGCCCGTGGTGCAGATGCTCACGATGGCGGAAGCGGTCGGGCTGACACGCGCCGACGGCTTCACGGAGCACGGGGACGCGGTGGCGACGATGGCGGGGATCATCCGCGTGGCGAACGCCGATGCCGCGTGGCACGGCGATCCGAACGTGATGCCGGTGCCGATCCGCGGGCTCGCGAGCGCGACCTACGCGCGGCTGCGGGCGAGCGGGGTGGCCGGCGTCGCCGCCGATACCGTCCGGGCGGGGGATCCCTGGGCCTTCGAGGCCGACGCCACGCCGTCCGTCTGCGCGGCGTACCCGACCCCGGTCGCGACCCGCCCGGCCGCCATCGCGCCGCCGGAACCCGAACCGGACGCGGCCGCGCCGCTCGCGACCTACGCCGGGAGCAACACCTCCCACCTCGCCGTGGTCGATGCCGCGGGAAACGCTGTCTCGGCGACGACCACCGTGGGCGTGCTCTTCGGCTCCGGCGTCTACACGAGCGGGTTCTTCCTCAACTCGTCTGGCGCGAACCTCACCGCGCGGACGCGCGGGCCCAACCGGTTCACCAACTCGACGATCGCCCCGACGCTCGTACTCGACGGGCGCGCGGTCCGGCTCGTGGTCGGTGCGGCGGGCTCGCAGTACATCCAGCCCGCGGTGGCGCAGGTGACGCTGCGGATGCTCGCCTTCGGCGAAGACCCCGCGACGGCGCTGGCGGGGCCGCGCATCCTCTCGTCGCCGACGCGGCGCGAGGTCGAGGTGGAGCCCGGGTTCGGCAGCGAGGTCTACGCGACGCTCATCGCGCGTGGCTACAAGCCGGTCAGCCGCGTCGCTGACATCCAGTTCGGCGGTGTGCACGCGATCCTCGTGCGGCCTGACGGACGGCGCATCGGTGCCGCGGATCCGCGGCGTGACGGCGCCGCGATCGCGCAGTAGCGGCTCAGTCCACCAGTCGGCGGGTCCCCTTCCGCAGCGGCATCGTCAGCAATGCACCGACCGACGCGTGCTCGGCTTCGGCGAGGTGCGTGTCGATCCCGTAGGTCAGCTGGGCCCGGTCGATCGTCCGGAAGGTCCCGAAGAGGCGATCCCACACCGAGAAGACGTTCCCGTAGTTGGAATCGGTGTGTGGCAGCACGTAGTGGTGGTGCACCTTGTGCATATCGGGCGAGACGAGGAGCCAGCTGATCGCCCGGTCGAGCGCCGCCGGGAGGGCGATGTTCGCGTGGTTGAACTGACTCAGCACCACGCTCAGCGACTGATAGAGGAAGACCATCCACATCGGCGCGCCGGTGAGGACCACCGCGGCCAGCGTGAAGCCGAAGCGGACGACGCTCTCACCGGGGTGGTGCCGGTTGGCCGTCGTGGTGTCGACGTGCCGATCGGAGTGATGCACGAGGTGGAGCCGCCAGAGCATCGGCGTCTTGTGCTGCACCCAATGCGCGAGCCACGCCGACACGAGGTCGAGGACGAGGAGCCCGACGAGGAGCTGCGCCAGCACCGGGAGGCCAGGCCAAAGGAAGAGCACACCGAGCTCGCGCGCCACGGCCCACTCCGACGCCCGGAGCAGCAGGAAGGCGAGCAGGAAGTTCACGACGATCGTCGTCGCGGTGAAGAAGAAGTTCACCAGCGCGTGGCGCCCCTTCCGATAGTCGGCCCGCACGAGCGGCTCGGCCGTCTCCCAGAGCCAGAAGAGCGCGATGCCCCCGGCGAGGATCAGCGCGCGGTGGCTCGAGGGGATCCCGGCAAAATAGGCGATGAGGGCGTCCATAGGGCGTGTCAGGGGGAGGCGAACGATCCGCTGAGGCCGATCAGGGCACCGGCGGCTTCGGGAGCAACTTCGCCGCCCAGAGCCCGGAGTTGAAGTCCGTGAAGAGGACGCGTCCCTTCCAGGGCATCGCATTCATCACGAACGGGGCGTTCGGGGTGTAGGCATCCGGGTCGTACGGCTTGAAGACCGCGATCTCGCGGTTCTGATCGTAGAGGTTCCCGAGGAGCTCGCCGGAGACATCCACCACGCGGACGCCGCCGTCATAGTACGCCTGATACAGGACGTCGTCCTCGACGATGATGTCGTGCGCGCCGTAGTCCTCGAGGTGATACCGCCCCACGGCCATCGGTCGCATCGGATCGGTGAAGTCGACGATGTGGGTGTACCCACCGGAGGTCTGCGCGATCCCGTTCCGCGGCGGCTTCCCATCGGGCCCCGAGAGCGAGTACCCCGTCCCCTCCCAGGTGCGCCCACGCCGGCTCATCTCCTCGTCGCCGATGAACAGGTAGGTGCGACCGGTCCGCTGCTGCACATACGGATAAATCTCGTGGCCCGAGTTCACCGGATAGGTGGTAATCAGCTTCGGCTGCTCGATGGTGCCGCCGTACTTCCCATTCCCCACGTCGACGACGACAACCCCCACCCCGCCCTGCGCCGAGTAAGCGATGCCGTCCCGGACCCAGAGGTCGTGCAGCCGCGCGTTCGGATGCCGGTACTCGCTGACGTACTTCGGCTGATAGATGTCCTTCACGTCGATGATGACGTACTTCGCGCCGCCCGACACCGCGAAGAGATGGTCGTTGGTGGCGAACATATTGTGGACGCCGCCGGTGAGCTCCTGCGTGAAGGTGCTCGCAATCTTCGGATGCGCCGGGTCGGCGAGGTCGAGGATCACGACGCCGTTCTGTCGGTTCGAGGCGCCCTCGCGCGAGAGGACGCCGTACCGCCCGTCGGGAGAGACGGTCACGTCATTGATCGTCCGCGCGTCCACCCGCACCGAGTCGGTCTTCACGATCCGATCCAAATCGGTGATGTCGAAGACCAGCGCGTAGCCGTCCCCGCCCCAGGTGCCCACGAGCACGTAGTCGCGCCCGTCGCGCCCGGTCCAGGGCCAGAGGTCGGAGGTGTGGCTATTCGTGATGCTCCCCCGGCTCGTCACCTGGATCCGCTGACGGACGTCACGCGGCACCACCTGCAGCGTGGTCTGCGCGGTCACCCCCGCAGCCTGCGCGAGCAGGGTGTAGCGTCCCGGATAGTTGCCGGCGAAGCGGCCGAACTGGACGATCCCGGCGCCCCCGGGCATCCCGGCGGGCGCGATCGAATCATCGGGGGTGTAGATGTAGCTCCACGTGATCGGTGCGTCGGCGACGACGCTGCCATTCGCGCGCTTGGCCTGCGCGGTGAGGCGGACGACATCGCCGGTGCGCACCTGGGCCTCGGCGACGGTGATCTCGAGTCGCGCGATCGGATTGGCGACGACGGTCAGCGCGAGGCGGGCCGTCGCCCCCTCCGCGGTGGCCGTGATCGTCGTGGTGCCGGGGCTGACGGCGGTCACGTCACCGAAGCGGTTCACCGTCGCGACGCGCGGGTTCGCAGTCGCCCACGTGGTGAGGAGGTTCGGGCGCTCCGTGCCGTCCGCGTGCGTCCCTTTCGCGCGGAGGGGGACGGTGAGGCCGGTGTACAGCGTCCCCGCCGGACCCGAGACCGTGAGCGCGGTGAGCGCCGGCCACGTCACGGTGACCGGGATCGCGAGCGTGATCGTGCGCCCCTCCGCCCCCTGCGCGGTCGCGGTCGCCTCGAAGCGCCCCGCCGCGGTGGCGGTGACCGTCGTATCGGAGAACCGCACCGCGCGCGTTCCCGCCGAGACCCGGACGAACGGGTTCGGGATCTCGCGCCCATCCGCTGCGTACGCCCGCACCCGGAAGCCCGTGGACTCCCCGGCCTTCAGGACGATCGCCGCCGGTTCCGCGACGAGTCGCGCGACAGGGACATCGGGCGCGCCCTGCGCACGGAGCCCGAGGGGGAGGGAGAGGAGGAACGCGGCGGTGACGCCGAGGCGGCGCGCGGTTAGACTCTGCATCGCGGTCGTGGGGTCGAGGGTCGAGGACGCCTTCAGTCGGAGGGGACGATGCAGGTCGGACGCAGTGCACGCAATGCCACGGGGACGTTCGTCGTCGCCCTCGCCCTTCCCACGCTCCTCCCGCTCGGGGCCCAACCGCGCCCCGTCACCGTCGCACGCCCGGGGAACGCCAGCGCCGCACCCGCCACACCGTCCACGCCCGCCGGCCCGACGTACCACGTCTACGCCGGCGCCGAGAGCGCGGACAAGATCTACCGGATCCGCTTCGATGGCCGCACGGCGACGGTCGAGCGCGAGATCCCCATCGGGGAGCTCCCTGCCGAGATGGAGGGACCGCACGGCCTCGCGATCTCTGCCGACGGTCGCTTCCTCCATATGACGACGGGGCACGGCTTCCCTGACGGGAAGTACTGGCAGTTCGTCCTCGGCCCCGACACGCTCGCCGGCCCCGGCCTCCTCCTCGGCACCTTCCCCGCCTCGATCGACGCGACCCCCGACGGGCGCTACACCTACTCGGTGAATTTCAACCTGCACGGCGATATGGTCCCATCGTCCGTCTCCGTCGTCCACGTCGCGAACCTTGCGGAGGTCGCGCGCATCGTCACGTGCACGATGCCGCACGGCAGCCGCGTCTCGCCCGATGGGCGCTTCCACTACAGCGCCTGTATGATGGATGACGAGTTGGTGGAGATCGACACGCGCACGCAGCAGGTGTCGCGGCGCTTCCACCTGGCGCGCGGCAGCGAGGGGGCCCGCCCCGCCGACGGCGGCGCGATGCTTCAGATGTGGATCGACGGTGCCCGTCGCGTCTCCGGCGGCCGCACCGGCGACCCGGCGGAGGTCGGGTACCCGGCGATGGCCGGCCACCAGCACGCGATGACGCCCGCCACCTGCTCCCCCACCTGGGCGCAGCCGAGCGCGGACAGCCGACGCATCTACATCGCGTGCAACAAGGGGGACGAGATCCTCGAGATCGATCGCGACACGTGGACGATCACCCGCCGATTCGCCACCGGCCGTGGCCCCTACAACCTCGGCGTCACGCCCGACGGCACGATGCTCGTCGCGAGCCTCAAGCAGGGGTCACAGATCGAGCTCTTCGACCTCGCGAGCGGGCGCTCGGTGGCGCGCGTCCCGTCGAGCACGACACTCGCGCACGGCGTCGCGATGTCGACCGACTCGCGCTACGCCTTCGTGACGAGTGAGGGCGTCGGCGCCGCGCCCGGGAAGGTCGACGTGATCGACCTGCGCGCCCGGGTTAAGGTCGGCACGGTCGATATCGGCCCGCAGGCGAGCGGCATCGCGTTCTGGAAGGTCACGCCGTGAACCGGTGCCGCGCGCGCGTCTGGGCCCTACTCGTCGCGTCGCTGACGACTGCCATCACGCCGCTCGCGCCATCGGCGCAGACGCTCACCCGCGCCGACTCCTCGTTGGTGGGACGCGTGCTCCTCGCGGAGGACCGTCGCGATTCCATCGACCTCGCCTTCGCCGAGGCGGCGGCGCATCCCGATGCGCGCGTCCGCGCGATCGCGGCGCGCGGGCTCGGTCGCATCCGGGATCCGAAGTTGGTCGCGCGCACCGCGCTCCCCACGGTCCCACCGGCGCCCCTCTGGGTGGAGCCCGCGTGGCGGCTCCGCTTCCGCGCGCTCGCTGGCCTGCGCGATGACTGCACCGCCCTCCGCCTCGCCCTGATGGACAGCGCCTGGGCGGTACGGCTCCGCGCGGCGGACCTCGCCCGGAGCAGCTGCGCGAGCGATGACGTGCTCGTGCAGACCTTCGTCAGGTGGATCGATCGTCGTCCGTCGGAGACTTCGTCGCGCCGGCGCGGCGAGGTCTCGTGGCACGCCGCCGCGCACGGGCTCGTCGCGCTCGCGCGCCTCCGCCCCGATGCCGCGCGCGCCGCCCTCCCCGACCTGCTCCGCCATCCACAGCCCGAGCTGCGCCGGTACGCCACGCGCGCGGCGGCGCTGCTCGAGGACACGACCGCGCTCCGGGCGATGGTCGAGGACATTGACGACAACGTCGCGGAGACGGCGATCGACGCCCTCGCGGCGCGCACCGGCCACGCCGACGACGCCCGCTACGTCGCCGCGCTCCGTCGCGACGGCGCGCAGGTGGTCCGCGCGGCCGCGGTCGCCCTTCAGGGCACCACGCTCACCGCCGCCGCGCCCGCCGCGCGTCAGACGTTCGAACGGCTCGTCGCCCGCGAGGACGCCTCCGCCCGCGACGCGCGGGTCGCGCTCCTCGCGGTGCTGGGCCGCCCCGCCACCGACGATCGTCCGCCGGTCGAGCGGGTCGCACTCCCCCGCGCGGCGGTCCGGCTCGCCCTCGGCGACACCGTCGTCCTCCGTGTGACGCTGGCGAGCACGAGCGGCGGCGGGCGCTTCGACGTGCGCCTGCGCGGCGATGTGGCGCCGATGATGGCGGCGCGGCTCCTCGCGCTCGCGGAGGCGGGGTTCTATGACGGCCTCACCTGGCACCGCGTCGAACCCGACTTCGTGATCCAGGGCGGGAGCCCCGGCGCGAACGAATACGTCGGCTGGCGGGAGACGCTGCGTGACGAACTCGGGACCGTCTCCCACCGCCGCGGCACCGTCGGAATGAGCACGCGCGGCCACGACACCGGCGATGCGCAATGGTTCGTCAACCTCCGCGACAACGCCCGACTCGACGCCGACTACACCGTCTGGGCCGAGGTGATCACCGGCATCGACGTCGTCGACGGGATCCTCGAAGGGGACCGCATCCGCTCGATCCGCCGCGTGCGGTGAGTCAGAACGTCACCTGCCACGTGGCGAGGATCGTCGCGGGCGCCACCGGGAACAGATAGCGCGTGGCCCCGTCGGTGTACCCGGCCGCGTAGGCCGTGGCGGAGAGCAGGTTCTGCCCCTGCACCCGCAGCTGCTGCCGTCCGACGGGGATTGTGACGCCACCGTCGAGCACCGTGAAGGCGGGGATGGTCAACGCCGCATTCCCGTCATTCGCGAGGAACGCGCGCCCCACGTGACGGGCGCCGAGGGTCAGCGACCGTCCGCCGCGTCCCTCCCACGACGCCTGCAGGTTTGCGGTCACCGCGGGAGTGAGGAGCGGCGGCACATCGCGGTATGTCACCCCCGCCCCCTCGTCCTCGTACTCGGCGATGCGCGCGCGCATCCAGACGACGTTCCCATCGACGCGCCACGCCGTGACGGGCCGCCAACTCCCCTCGAGCTCGACCCCCGCGCGCGTCGAGCGCGGCACGTTCCGACGCAGCGGGCTCCCCGTGATGGCGAGCGCCCCGATCGCGGCAATCTCATCGCGGAATCGCATCGAGAAGAGATTCACCGCAACGGCACCGCGCGCGCCGGCCCGGCGCATCCCGATCTCGACATCGGTGACCTGCTCGGGCCGCACCCGCGTGAGCGGCAGGACCTCGGCGGCGGTCGCGGCGTCGAGATCGTCCGCGCCGGCGAAGAGATCCACGCGCGTCGGCTCACGAGACGCGCGCCCCACCGAGGCGTGGAGACTCCGACCGCCCCCCAGCTGCCACGTGCCGCCGAGCTTGGGATTCGCGAAGCGCCAGGTGACCTCCGGCGAGCCGATCGCGACGCCCGCACTCGGCGCGTACCGGAAGGTCGCCTGGCGCAGCTGAAGGTCGGCGACCCACTCGAGCGCGCCACGGCGACCCACGGCCTTGGCGAAGGCACTCTGCTCCGACTTGTGACCAGTGTTCGCGTACACGTCGGTGGTGAGGACGGGGCGGATGCGCAGGCTGTGCTCGCGCGCGTAGTCGCTCGCGTGGCCACCCACCGACCAGGCGACCGGGCCGGTGGTCCACGTGGCGGTCGAGAGGAGACCGACCCAGGTGTGGTCGAGCCCGAAGTTCCAGAGATCGTCACCCACGGCGACGTCATACGTCCCCGCCGCCGCGTTGCGGTACAGCGTCGTCGTCACGGCACCCGAACGTCCGAGGGTGCGCGTATGCTGGAGGCTCAGCATCGACTGCGAGAAGTCATCGCGCTCGTCCGGCGACATCGGGTTGGTGCGCCGGTCGGCGGCGAGGTCGGCCTCGCTGGCCGCGTAGTAGGCGAGCTGCATCCGCGAGCGGCCCGCGAAGCCAGTGACCTTCACCACATCCCGGTCGCCGAACCACGCTGCGCTCCCGAACGCGGAGCGCGCATCATTCCCCGAGTGGAGGCGATAGCCATCCGTCGTCTGCGCGGTGGCACGACCATACGCCGCGACGGACCCACGCACCCCACTCGCCGCACCGACGCTCACCCGCCGGGTCCCCCAGCTCCCCGCGGTCACCTCGGCCTCGCGGAAGGCTGGCGTGGTCGCGAGCGGCAATGATTCGAAGCTCAGCGCCCCGGCGAACCCAGCCGGCCCGAATCCGCTCCCCCCGACGCCGCGCTGGACGCGCACCGAGCTCATCGAGTGCAGGACGTCAGGGACGTTCGAGAAGTAGAGGACCTGGTCTTCGGGATCATTGAGCGGGACTCCGTCGACGGAGATCGCGAGTCGCGTCTGGTCGATGCCGCGGAGTCGGAGCGAGCTATAGCCGCTGAATGCCCCCGCGTCCGACGCCGCGGTGACGCCGGTCGCGCCGAGGAGCGCGAGGGGCGCGTCCTGTCCGACGTAGGTGCGCGCGATGGTGGCACGGTCGATCAGGGTCTGGGAGGTCGGCGGCGCGGCACCGACGCGGGTCGCGCGCACGACGACGGCGTCGAGGGTGTCGCGTCGGGCCACGGCGGCGCGACTGGTATCTCGAACGGTCTCCTGCGCGGCGAGGGGGGAGGCGAGAGGCGCCACGAGTGTCGCGGCGATCGTGGCGGCGAGCGGGACAACGCGCAGGACGGACATCATTCGCTCCATCGGGTCGGCCGGGGCGCACGCGCTCGCGGTCGACCGTGGGTGGGAGGGCGATGCGCGACGGAATGCACGCGCGCGACGGCCACGGTCGATGCCGGACTCATCGCCCACCGCGCTCCCTCCGCCGGCATTACCCGGGTCAGGTTCCAAGGGACTGTCTCAACCCCGCGACGCGGAGTACCCCTGGCGGTCAGCGCCGAAGGAGTAATCGTCGGGGCATCGCGCGCGCTAGTCCCCGGCGCGTCCACCTTGTCGCCCCACCGTCCGCGTGCGAACGTAGCGCATCGTCTCGGCCCCTCACCCCCGACCGCCCCTCCGGATGACGATCACCCGCCGTGCACTCCTGCAGTTGGCCGGCCTCTCCCTCCTCCCGGCACTCGCCCAAGCCGACGATGCCGCCTTCGACGCCTGGGCCGAGAAGATCCACGCCGCGACGCGGCAACCCCGTGGCACGAGCCTCACCGCCGACGAGCGCGCGACGGTCGCCGCGATGGTCGATGGGATCCTGCCGCGCACCGACACCCCCGGGGCGCTCGACGTCGGCGTCCCCGCCTTCATCGACGTGATCGTCGCGGACTGGATGACGGCGGCCGAGCGCGACGAGTTCCGCGCGGGGCTCGCCGCGCTCGATGCGCGCGCTCGCGCCGCCTACGGACTCCGCTGGTCCGCGCTCGATCCGGTGCAGCGCGACGGCGAACTCGCCTGGGCCGAGCGCCCGGTGGACGCCGCGCACGTCGCCAAGAAGGCGTACCGTCGCCTCAAGGGCCTCGCCCTGCACGGCTATCTCACCAGCGAGCGCGTGCGGAAGGAGGTGCTCAAGGTGAACATCACCCCCGGGCACTTCCGCGGCGCGGTCCCCATCACCGCGGCGCCGTCGGCGGGAGGGCACGCCCATGCGTGACGGCCTCCCCACCCTCCTCGGCGCGAACGCGCAGCGCGGCCGCACCTTCGACGCCATCGTCGTCGGCTCCGGCATCAGCGGCGGCTGGGCCGCGAAGGAACTCACCGAACGCGGGCTCCGCACCCTGGTCCTCGAAGCGGGCGGCCCGATCGACCCCGCCCGTGACTACGTGGAGCACGTCCAGCCGTACCAGATGCGCTTCCGCGGCTACGGCGACCGCACCGCCCTCGAGCGCGACCAGCCGGTGCAGCGCGAGTGCTACGCCTGCGACGAGTGGGGCTCAAAGTTCTTCGTGAACGATCGCGAGAACCCGTACACCACGCCGGACGACGCCCCCTTCCGCTGGATCCGCGGCCGGCACGTCGGCGGTCGCTCGATCATGTGGGGACGTCAGGTGTATCGGTGGAGCGACCTCGACTTCGAGGCGAACCTGAAGGACGGCCACGGGTGCGACTGGCCCATTCGCTACGCCGACCTCGCCCCGTGGTATTCGCACGTGGAGCGGTTCATCGGTGTCTCCGGACAGCCCGAGGGGCTCGCGCAGCTTCCCGACGGCGAGTTCCTCCCGCCGATGGAGATGACGGTCGCCGAACGGCACGTCCGCGAGAAGGTGCTGAAGGCCTTCAACGGCGAGCGAGTCTGGACGATTGGACGCGCGGCGATCCTCACCAAAGATCACAACGGACGCGCCGCCTGCCACTACTGCGGCCCGTGCGAGCGCGGCTGCATCACGCACTCGTACTTCTCAAGCAACGGATCGACCCTGCCGGCCGCCGAGCGCACCGGCCGGCTCACCTTGCGGCCGTGGAGCGTCGTCAGCGAGGTGGTGCTCGACCCGCGGACCGGTCGAGCCAAGGGGGTGCGGGTCATCGACGCACGCACGCAGCAGGAGATGGTCTACGAGGCGCGCGTCGTCTTCCTCTGTGCCTCCGCCTTCGAGTCGGTCCGCATCCTGATGCATTCCACGAGCGCCGCACATCCGAACGGGATGGGGAACGGGAGCGGGACGCTCGGCAAGTACATCATGGACCACCATATGCTCCACGGCGCCGGCGGCATCATCCCGGGCTTCGAGGACTTCAAGACCGAGGGGAGCCGCCCGAACGGGATGTATGTCGCGCGCTTCCGTAACACGAACGGATCCGCGGCGAGCCGCGACTTCCTCCGCGGCTACGGGATGCAGGGGGGCGCCGGGGGACGTGGGCGCTGGTCCGGGCCCGGCTACGGCGCCGACTGGAAGCAAAAGGTCCTCACGCAACTCGGCCCCTGGGGCGTGGGCATCAACGGCTGGGGCGAGATGCTCCCCAACGCCGAGAACCATCTCGCGCTCGACGCGAACGTGAAGGACAAGTGGGGGATCCCCGCGCTCCGCATCACCGCCCGTTGGGGCGAGAACGAGCGCGCGATGATGCAGGATATGGTCACCTCGGCGACCGAGATGCTCGAAGCCGCCGGCGCGACCAACATCTACCAGAACCGTCCCGACGTCCCCCCGGGGCTCTGCATCCACGAGATGGGGGGCGCGCGGATGGGGCGCTCCGCCGACGTCTCCGTCTGCGATGGGAACAACGCGCTCTGGGAGGTCCCGAACGTGATGGTCACCGACGGCGCCTGTATGGCGAGCTCGGCGTGCCAGAACCCGAGCATCACCTATATGGCACTCACCGCCCGCGCCGTCGCGGGCACGGTCGAACGCCTGAACCGAGGTGAATTGTGAGCCCGTCCCGTCGGGAGGTCCTCCGCGCCGGGCTCGGCGCGACCGCCGGCGCCGCGCTCGGCGCCGCACTGCCGGCCGAGGCCGCAGCGGCGCCCACCACCACCTCCGACGCCGCCCCCAGCGCACCAAACGTGTCGGCGTCGTTCGCGCCCGCCTACCGGCAGAGCGTCGCACGCTGGTGTTTCAGCAGCACACCACTCGACGACCTCTGCCGCGAGGCGAAGCGCGTCGGGCTGCACGCCATCGACCTCCTCAGCGAGGACGAGTGGGCCGTCCCGGCACGACACGGCCTCGCCTGCGCGATCGCCAACGGCCCCGGGCCCATCCCCGACGGCTGGAACACCGTCGCCAATCACGACCGCCTCGTCGCAGAAAGCGAACGCCTCCTCCCGAAGATCGCCGCTGCGGGGATCCCACAGATGATCGTCTTCTCGGGGAACCGGCGTGGGCTCAGCGACGGCGAGGGGATCGCCAACTGCGTGAAGGGCCTCCGCCGGATCCTCCCGCTCGCCGAGCGACTCGGCGTCACCATCACGATGGAGCTCCTCAACAGCAAGGTCGACCATCGGGATTACCAGGCCGACCGAACCCCCTTCGGCGTGGCGATCGCCGAGGCGCTCGGTTCGGCCCGGTTCAAGCTGCTCTACGACATCTACCATATGCAGATCATGGAGGGGGATGTCGTGCGTACCATCGAGGCGTACCACCGGTACATCGGGCACTATCACACCGCCGGCGTCCCCGGTCGGCACGAGCTCGACACGACGCAGGAGCTCTTCTATCCGCGGATTGCCAAGGCGATCGCCGACACGGGATTCAGCGGCTACGTCGCGCACGAGTTCATGCCGACGACGACGGGGTTGGCGACACTCCAGGACGCACAGCGGATCTTCGCCGGCGTCTGAGGGCGTGCACGAAGGGGGCGGGAGCGCCACGGCGCTCCCGCCCCCTTCGTGTCCCTCATCGTCGCAGGGCACCGTCGGCGCGACGGCGCCACGCATCCATCACGGCACCGGCGTGCACCCCTTCACCTCCGTGCACTTCGGATCCACCGCCGGGAGCCCGAGCCGCGCGAGCTGCGCGTTCACCGCCGCGAGGTCGCGGCGCCACACCTCCGCCAGCGTCGCCTCGTACCCCTTCAACTCATCGGAGAGGATGCCGTAGATCTCGGGCATATACGTCGTGGGGCGCCCATCCCCCCGCTCCGCCATCGCGAGGAGGTTCGCGAGCCGGTTGTTCACCCGGATCGGGAAGTTCAGCGGATCCTGTCCGCTCTGGTTCTTCACCTGATAGACGTCCTGCTCCACCGCCGAGGCGTTGGTGCGGAGCGTGCCGGCGGCAGCGGTGAGCGGACGATCGTTCGCCCGCGTGAGCCGATCGTCGAGCTGCGCCTTCACGCGACGAATCTCGATCACCGCCTGGTTCGCCTGCTCGGTGCGGTCCCGCACCATCCGACCGAACTGATACTGTGCGTGCAGGTCGGCATCGGAGACCTCGGGCAGGAGCGGGTTGCGCACGACGGTGAGCGGCGCCGTGAGCGCCCGCCCGTCGGCGGTGAGCCGAACCGTGTAGCGGCCCGGCGGGACGGCAGGCCCTGCGGTCCCTGCCCCCCAGAGGATCATCCCCGGGAAGCCCGTGATCGGCGTGGTGCGCAGATCCCACTCGAGCCGCTGCATCCCGGCCGCGAGCGGGATGGTGCTCGCCCCACCCCCGCGCCGGCGCCCACCGCCCGCGGCGGGCGTGCGCGCGGTATCCCCCTCCCAGCGCCGGAGCACGGTGCCCGTCGAGTCGAGCACTTCGAGGGCGAGCGCACGCGGCGCGGCGGGGAGCTGCCAGGTGATCGGCACGTTCAGGCCGGAGCGGACTGCGGTCGGCGGGGTGTAGAGCGTCGCACCGCCCGCCACCGTCGCGGCCGTCGCCTGCCGGAGCGGCGCGATGTCATCGAGCACCCAGAAGCCGCGGCCGTGGGTGGCGATCACCAGCTCGTTCGCCTCCACGATCAGGTCAGAGACGGGGACGTCGGGCATATTGAGCCGCAACGACTGCCACTGCGCGCCGTCGTCGTACGAGACGTACACGCCGTGCTGCCCCGCCGCGTAGAGGAGCCCGCGGCGGGTGGGATCCTCGCGGACGGCGTGGATGTAATCGTCGGCGCGGATCCCGGTGACGATCTTCGTCCACGTCGCGCCGTAATCCGTCGTGCGGAAGATGTACGGCGCGAAATCGTTCAGCAGCGGCTTTCGCACGGAGACATACGCCGTCCCCGACGCGAAGGCCGAGGCATCGATCTGGCTCACGCGCCCGAAGGCCGGCATCTCGCGCGGCGTCACATTCGTCCACGTCTTCCCGCCGTCACGCGTCACGTGCACGAGACCGTCATCCGACCCCGTCCAGATGACGTTCACGTCTTGCTTCCCCGGCGCGACGCTGAAGATCGTCGCATACACCTCGGGGCCGTTCATATCCCCCGTGATCGGGCCGCCGGACGGGCCGAGCGTCGTGGGGTCGTGCCGCGTCAGGTCGGGGCTGAGCACCTGCCACGTCGCGCCACCGTCCTGCGTCATCCAAAGACGCTGTGACGACACGTAGAGACGCGTCGGGTCGACCGTCGAGAAGATGATCGGGAAGGTCCACTGCCACCGTTCGCGGATCGCCGAGCTCGGCTCCCCAGAGTAGAACCAGGGGTACGGATTCACCTCGCGGGAGAGCCCCGTGCGGCGATTGAACTTGTCGACGTAGCCACCGTTGTTAGTCCCAGAGTAGAAGACGTCCGGATCGCGCGGATCGGTGGCGATGTAGCCCGGCTCCCCACCGCCGGCGATGTAGCTCACCGCCATCCCGCCGGCGGCCGGATCACGGTACCCGGGGCCGGGGCCGCCCGGGACGGTCGCCCGCTCCCCCGCGTACATCGCCACCCCACCGCGCGCGGCGCCGCGGTTCCAGTTGAATGGGGTGCAGATCGTGCTGTTGTCCTGCTGCGAGCCGCAGACGTGGAACGGCAGATGCTTCGTCGTGATCGCGTGGTAGAACTGCTCGGTCGGGAAGTCCTGCGCGGTGTACGTCTTCCCAAGGTCGGTCGTGACGGTGCCACCGCCATCGTTCGCCACGACGAGATGGTTCGGATCATCCGGATCGACCCACAGATCGTGGAAGTCGCCGTGCGTCCCATTCCCGATGCTCGTCAGCGTCTTCCCGGCGTCGGCCGAGCGGAAGAGCGAGGTGTTCTGGGCGTAGACCACGTCGGCGTTCTGGTGGTCCGCGAAGAGATGCGTGTAGTAGAAGGCGCGCTGCCGGATCGAGCGATCCGCGTTCATCAGGGTCCAGGTCGCGCCCGCGTCATCCGACTTGAAGAGGCCGCCGTTCTCGTTCTCCACCAGCGCATACACACGGTTGGGATTCGCCGCCGTCAGGGCGACGCCGATGCGCCCGATCAGTCCGGCCGGGAGCCCCGGGTTCCGCGTGATCTCCTTCCAGGTCTCGCCGCCGTCCGTGCTCTTGTAGAGCCCCGAGCCCGGCCCGCCCGACGACATCTGGTACTCCTTGCGGTACGCCTCCCAGAGCGCGGCGTACATCACATTCGGATTCGTCCGGTCGATGGCGATGTCGATCGCCCCTGACTTCGCATCACGGAAGAGGACCCGGCGCCAGCTCCGGCCCCCATCCATCGACTTGTAGACGCCGCGTTCCTCGCTCGGCACGCTGTACTTCCCGAATGAGGCGACGAAGACGATCTCCGGATTCGTCGGATGGATGCGGATCTTCGCGATGCCGTGCGACTCGCGGAAGCCGACGTGCGTCCACGTCTTGCCGGCGTCGGCGCTCTTGTACACGCCGTCGCCCGGCATGATGTTGCCGCGGATCGCGGTCTCCCCCATCCCGATGTAGACGAGGTCGGGGTTCGTCTCGCTGACTGCCACCGCGCCCACCGACGCCGTGGTCACCTGCCCGTCGGTCACGGGGAACCAGGTCTCCCCGCCGTCCTGCGTCTTCCAGAGCCCGCCCCCCGTGGCGCCGAAGTACGCCTCCTGACGGCGCCCGCGCACGCCACTCGCCGCGATCGATCGACCGCCACGATCGGGGCCGATGTTGCGCCACCGGTAATTCGCGAGGAAGGCGGAGTCGAGGCGGGTCGCGGTCGGCGCCTGCGCGACGAGCGGCCGGTCGATGCCAAGCGAGGCGACACCGAGGAGGAGGACCGGGACGAGACGGTGGAGGGGCGTCATGGTCATCAGGTGAGAGGGAGCGGAATGAGGGACGAGCAATGGAACAGCGGACCGCGAGAGCACGGCGCACGACGTACGCAGCGGGGGCTCAGAGGTCGTCGAAGGAGACGAGGGTGAAGGCGGACGTCCGACGCCGCACGACGGTCTCGCGCGCGGCGGGGGGGCGGGCGGCGGGACGCTCGTCCGCCGGCCCGAGGTCACGGATGGTGTTGACCGTGTTCATATGAACCGCGACATCCGCAACCCCACCCGGGGCCTCGGCGATGGCCACCTCGCGCAGCACCACGAAGTCCTCGGCGCGCGCGAGGAAGTCACTCACCCGCTGCCCCGCGAGGCAGGTCACGACGCCTTCGAGGTCGGAATGATCATCGAAGGTGATGCGCACCCGCCGGCGCGTCGGTCCCGGGCCGCGATGCTCGACGGCGAGCGTGCGATCGGGGGACCAGCCGTAGAGCACCGACGCGAGTCGGAGCATCACGTGCGTCGCGGTCGCGGACGCCCCCACGCCGGCGGTGGAGGTCAGGGTGAGCAACCCGCCCTTCCGCGACGCCAGGAAGGGGGCGAGGGACTGAATCGTCGGGATGTGAGCATCACCGCTCACCATCTCGCCGCCCCGGAGGCGCAGCGCGAGCGGGTGCGGGGCGGTCTTCGGCTGTCCGATCCGGCCGGTGGAGACAGAGGTGGGCGTAGGCATCGCGCCATAACCTACGCCGACCGCGCCTCGCGCGCTGGCACCGCGGCTCTCTACGAGGCTCCGCGTGCGTCAGCTCGCCTCAGCGTGCGGGAGCGCGTCCTGACCCAGGGGTGGGGTCGGCCGCTCGAGCGCGCCCTGGACACAACGCGCCCGGTGACGACGGGAACCGCGAGCGCCCATCAGACCTTGAGGATGATCCCCCGCCGCCGGAGCGGCTCGAGCAGCATCCACCAGAGCAGTACGAAACACACCGCGAAGGCCAGCGACGCATCACGCGGTTCCAGCCACGACCGGAACGCGGCGCGATAGACGACCGCCTGCACCGAGACGAGCTCCCCCGCAACCTCGATCTTCCAGAGCGACCCCATCACCTTCGCCATCAATCCGGACCCGAGGAAGGCGAGGAGGGGGTTCACCCCGAAGGCGAGCGCGGGGGTCGTCAGTCGACGCAGCAACGGCCCATCGCCCAGCCAAGTGATCGTCGCGATCGCGAGCGCGGCGAGCCCGGCAGTCAGCAGCACATAGCTTGAGGTCCAGAGCCCCTTGTTGATCGGGAACGACCATCCCCACATCGCCCCGGCCATCGCGGCGAGCGCCCCCGCGGCGAACAGTCCATTGAGACGCTCACTCAGCGGTCGGTCACTCGCGAGCCACCGGCCCGCGAAGGTGCCGAGGAGCGCCGTCCCGATGGCGGGGAAGGTCGAGAGCACGCCCTCCGGATCCCACGTCTTCGACTGCCGCCAGAGATGCCCGTCGAGGAGCGCGCGATCGACCCACGCCGCGAGGGTCCGCGAGGGATCGTCGAGGTAGAGGAGGCCGGGTCCCCCCTGCCCGGGGACGGGGAGGAGCGTCATCGCGAACCAGTAGCCATAGAGCAGCGCCACAAGAGTCACCACCTGGCGCGTCAGGGTGCTGCGTTGGGTGAGCAGGGCGGTCGCGATATACACGACCCCGATGCGCGGGAGCACCCCAGGAATACGGAGCTCCGTCACGCGCGTGAGCGGGACGAAGGGGAACGCGGCGAGCGCCCACCCACACAGGATGATGACCGCCCCGCGCTGGATGGCCTGCCGCGTGAGCGCCGATTCGCTCGCGCCCCGCGCCCGTCGCGCCTCGCGGGAGAGGTGCGTCGTCACGCCGACGATGAAGAGGAAGAACGGGAAGATGAGGTCGGTCGGCGTCCACCCGTGCCAGCTCGCGTGCGCGAGAGGCGGATAGATCGCGGACCAGCTCCCGGGGTTGTTCACGAGGAGCATCCCCGCGACGGTGAGCCCGCGGAAGACATCGAGGGAGCGGAGCCGGTCAGTGGATGCCATCGATCCCCTCGGACGGGGTGACGAGCGCCCCGGATGGTACCGCGCGAGTCAACGCCGCACCACGAGCAGGGCGTTGCCGACCGCGCGCTCCCCGGTCGGGTCACTCGGGCGATTACGCACGGCCCCGGCGACCCAGAGCGCGGTCGAGCCGCCGCCGTCGAGATTGAGGCCCTCCTCGACCCCGAGCTCACGCAACAGTGTCGCGAGCTCCACGAACGTCATCCCCACGCTCGCCGCCTGCCCCGCACAGGGGGTAGCCCGGCTGTACGGTGCCTTCCCAGGGCCAAGCCTCCGCACCGAGGACCCTACCCCTCCCGATGGTCTGTCTCCCTGAAAAAAGGCTAGCCACGCCTTGTGGCGCCCGTGTACCCCTAACCCAAGCCAGCGATGCAAACCGAAGCTCAGAAATACCGCCAAGCGTGGATAGAACACCTGATGCAGCAGGAGTGGTCACACTCCTTCGACCTGACCACCCGCTTCCCGTACACGCCAGAGGCTCTCTACAGGGAGTTCGAGCGGTTCCTCAGGCGCCTCTCCAGGGCCACCCAGCGGCCCATACGGGCCTTTCTAGCCCTCGAGCAGACCACGACAGGCCATCTCCACGCACACGCCCTCCTAGGCTGCACGGAGGCCCTTAAGGCTGATCACCTCAAGCGCACCTGACGTTCGGGCTTCAGTGGGCCAGAGGTCCTCAGGGACGCTTCAGCAGCTGCCCGATACGCTACGAAGTGGGCGCCGGCCAATGAGGAGACGTACCGGATCTGCGGGCGGGACGAGCTGTGGCGGAGGCCAACATAGCGCCGACCAAGCGGGGGGGGTATGTCCGTCCGCTGACAACGGCCACTCGGAAGTACCCCGTCCGTTGGATGGTCCCTCGGTAGATGTCAATGAGGAGCCTGCGGGATGGTTCTCAGGCCGCCGCAGCATGACATCTCTCAACGGCCCACGAGGGTGCCCGCGCGGCGCGCGATGAGTGTGGGGCGCGGCGCTTCGAAGGGATCATCACGCGTCGCGGTGTCGGCGGTGGAGGCAATCCACTCTCGCCAGAGCGCGACGATGCCGTCGCCGTCCTCGACCGCGAAGTGCGCGCGCTGCTCCCGATAGCGGTGCATGACCACAGCCGCAGCGGCTTCGAGTGCGCTATCGGCCGCGGAAGGCGCAGCGCCCAGCGGCACCGCGTACACGAATGACGACAGCGTCGGCGGCTCGCCTTCGCGGGCGGGGAACTTGCGGAAGGTTTCGATGCGTCGGAAGTCGCGGCGCACGAAGGTGCCCGTGCGCACTTGGGATTCGCCGGCCTCGACGAAAAAGTCCACCGCGGCGTCGGGATAGCCGAAAAGATGTCCGAAGCCGCGCCAGCGTGCGGCACGCGGGGCCGTCTCGACTGCGGACAGCACGCGCGCTGCGTCGGCGCCGTCCGTCATACCAAGTTGCTGCCAGAAAGCTGCGTGCTGCGTGAGGGTGCGCTGCAGACCGTCGCGATGGACGAGGAACACGGACGCGACGCGGTAGCGCGAGCTGTCGGGCCGCGTGTAGGTGGCTGCGTACTCGAGCACGTGCGCGATGACGGGCCCGCAGCGGAGCGCACCGGCGACGCGGCGGATGGTCGCGAGCGAATCGAGCGCGACGCTATCCACGGTCGGCGCGACGGTCCACGTGACCGTCAGGAAGTCCGAGCTGACCGGCTTGAGGCCACCGGCGAGTGTGTACAGCCCCTCGCCGTCGCTGGCCGCACGCAGCATAGCCACGGCGATCGCGCGATCGCGCGCCGGCAGTTGCTCAATGGCAAAGCAGGACTCGCGAGCCGCGCTATTCTGCGCCGGCAATGCGGACGGCGATGCGAGGGCAGCGAGCAGCACAAGCCCAACGCGCAGCGACGCGCGGCGCAGCATCTGGATGTTGACGAGATGGGCGAGCACGAGGACCGCGGCTGCCGCGCCGACCGCGAGGCGCTCGGTCTCCTCGGCGAGCTCCGGCCCGAGGCGCGTCACCAGCAGGCCGACGACTCCGGCCATCAGCAGCGGCAGTGCGCCAGAGCGGCGATGCCAACGCCACCCACTGACGATGGCCGCCGAGCTCGTGATGAGCGAGACGACGACCAATGCCCACTCGACCCCCGGATGCTCGATCCATTCAAGGGCGAGCAGGGGTGCCGCGGCCACCAGGAGTGGTCCCGCCATACAATGAAGGGCGCACACCACCGCGACCACGATGCCCGAGGCATCGCCGGCGCTGCGGCGGATCGGACGGACGAGCAGACCGGATGCTGGCATCGTTCAAGGCTACGTGCCCAGTAGGTGGGTGTCGCGCCGCGGCCCGCCAGCGGCCGCTCGGGACCGGCGAGTGGTCCGAACGGACCATTCATCGGCAAATCGCGGCCACTCACCGCCTGGGGAGACCAGTCAGCCGACGCCGCCCCGGACGGGGCACCAGCCAGGCTAATTTCAGGATGTGCCTACGAACAGCCTGAACACCGTCACCCACCTCGCCGGCTTCGGCGCGGGTTTGGCACTCTACGGCCTGCTCGCGGTGATGACGCGCCGTGCGCGCCGCGACGGCCAGGAGTTGTTGTTCGCGACGGGCATCCTCGGCTTGGGGTGGAACGCCGGTGCGCTCGTGATGTTCGGACTGGACGACCTCGCGGGACGCCATGCGCCCGCATGGGTGTCGGTGTTGGCGTACGCAGCCCTCGGGTTCCTCCCGGCGGTCGCCGTGGCGGCGGCCGGCGCGTACCGCGCGCCGCGGGTGCGGCGCATCCTGGTCGGTGGCGCCTACACGCTCTCGACGCTCGCCGCACTATGGCATGCGGGAGCGGCCGTCTTCGGGCTCGACGTGCCCGTGCGGACCGCGATGTTGATGCTGACAATCGGCAATCTCGTGCTCGTCGGCGGACTCTTCGTTAGTGCGCCTAAGGCCGGCGGCGGACGGCAACTCTCAACGGCAGCGCTCGCCGTGTTCGCGGTGATGGCGCTGCATCTGAGCCAGCATCGCGACGGACATGACTCGTGGGTGCTGGCGGTGCTGGGCCACCACGCCTCGTTGCCGCTCGCATTCGTCATTCTCTATCAGGATTTTCGCTTCGCGCTGGCGGACGTGTTCCTGAAGCGCGCCCTCGCGTTGCTCGTGACCGCCTCGGCAGCCGCGGTGCTACTCTCGGGCGTGGCGCTGCCCCTGCTCGACGCAGCCGGGAGCGCCGAGCCCGCGCGCACGGGCGCCGGGCTGCTGGTGCTCGCGCTGTGGACCATCACCGCCCTCGCGTCACCCCTGCTGTTGCGCGCCCTCGACCGCTTCGTCGATCGCGCCTTGCTACGTCGACGAGAGCGAGAGGACGTACTCGAGCCGTTGGCCGCTGGGCTTCGTGACGCGGAAACGGAAGCGGCCGCGCTGGAGCTCGGTGCGCAGGTGGCGGGCACGTCGCTGATGGCATCGGTGACCACCTGGCACGCGTCTGCGCAGATCCAGACGCAAGCCGTCGCGCGCTTAGAGACGCAGGGAACCCGCGCGGTGGTCAGTGTGCCGACGGCCGAGACCCGTAGCTTCGAGCTCGAGGTCGCCAGTCTCGCCGGCGGGCGCCGCATCCTTTCCGAGGATCGCGCGTTGCTCGAAGCCATTGCCACGTTGGTCGGCCGTCGCGTGGACGCCCTGCGATTCGCCGAGGAGCGCATTGCGCGCGACCTGCGTGAAGAGTCGCTGCTGCGCCTGACGTCGGAAGCGGAGCTGCAGGCGCTACGCGCGCAGTTGCATCCGCACTTCCTGTTCAACGCGCTCACCACCTTGGGGCATCTCGTGCGGACGTCGCCGGAACGTGCGCAGGAGACGTTGTATCGCCTGACGTCGTTGCTGCGTGCGGTGCTGAAGCGCTCGACCAGCGAACTGACGACCCTCGGTGACGAGCTGGCGTTGGTGAAGGACTACCTCGCGATTGAACGCGAGCGCTTCGAGGAGCGCCTGGAGACGGTCTACGACGTGCCCACGGACCTGAACGACCTTCGCGTCCCACCGCTCACGCTGCAAACGTTGGTGGAGAACGCCATCAAGCATGGGATCTCGCCGATCGCACGCGGTGGCCGCGTCGTCATCGAAGCGCAGGTGACGGCGGGCGAGTTGGTGCTGGTGGTGCGTGACAGCGGGCGCGGGACGGCGACGACGATGTCGGACGTGCCGCAGGGCATAGGCGTCGGCCTCGCAAACCTCACGCGGCGCCTTGAGCGTCTGTATGGCAACGCGGCGCAGTTGCAGTTCACGAGCGCCCCTGATGTCGGGACCACCGTGACGGTCCGCGTCCCGGTGCGCCCAGCGGCGCGGACGAACGAATGGCGAGCCGCGTCATGACCTCGCCGCTGCGCGTACTGGTAGCCGACGACGAACGGCCGGCCCGTTCGTTCCTGACGGCGCTGCTGCGGCAGCGCGCCGAGGTGACAATCGTCGGCGAGGCAGCGGACGGCAGCAGCGCCGTGCGGATGATTGAGGAGTTGCGGCCTGACGTGGCGTTCCTCGACCTGCAGATGCCTGAACTCGATGGACTCGAAGTCGTGCGGCTCGTGAAGCCCACGGCGATGCCGTTGATCGTCTTCGTCACCGCGTACGACGAGTACGCGGTGCGGGCTTTCGAGGCGAACGCGGTGGACTACCTCTTGAAGCCGGTCGAATCGGCACGGCTCGCGGCGACGCTGCAGCGCGTGCAAGAACGCCTCGAGGGCGATTCCGTGCGCAACCTTCGGCGGCCGCGGGCCGAGTCACCAGTACTGACGGCGGCGGCCGCCGCCGTGGGGCCTGGGTACCTGCGCCGCCTGCCGGTGCGGCACCACGACGACATCGTGCTACTGCCTGTGGAGCGCATTGCGGCGATCGAAGCCGATGACGAAGCGGTGCGCGTGACGACGGCCGCCAACGAGCGCTTCGTGGTGAACGTCCGGCTCAAGGACCTCGAAGCACGGCTCGATCCCGCGCGCTTCCTGCGCATCTCGCGAAGCGCCATCTGCAACGGGGAGTTGATCGTGCGGGTGTCGAGCCTGCCCGGCGGGATGTTGCAGCTGACGCTGGCCACCGGCCTGCGCCTCACCGCCTCACGCATTCGCTCGCGCGAACTGCGCGACCTGCTGCTGGAGCTCTAGGCGAATTAAATGATTGCGCGCACCGGTGACCCGGCATGACCGCCGGACCTCCGGAACCGACCGTTCGCCCCCCTGCACCGCCCGTTGACCGGCAGCAAGGGGCAGAGGCTGACGAAGCCCGGCAGGATTCAGCCATGACCACCGCCACGCCAAGCCCGCTGCTGGAGGCCCGCGGCCTCACCAAGCGCTACGGGGACACGCTCGCCCTCGACACCCTTAACCTCAGCGTCGGAGCCGGCGAGGTCTATTGCCTGCTCGGCGCCAACGGCGCGGGCAAGTCCACGACCATCAACTGTTTCCTCGACTTCGTGCAGCCAGACGCTGGCGAGGCGCTGATCGGCGGCACTGCGGTGGCGCCGGACCCGATCAGCACCAAGCGTCGGCTCGCCTACATCCCCGAGACGGTCATGCTCTACGGCAACCTCTCGGCGCTCGAGAACCTCGAGTACTTCGCGACGCTGGCGACCGGTAGTCGCCCCGTCGGGGCCGAGCTCGCGCAGCACCTGCGCACCGCGGGGCTCACTGACGCGCAGCTCAAGCAGCATGTGGGCGGATTCTCGAAGGGCATGCGGCAGAAGGTCGGCATCGCGATCGCTCTCGCGAAGGGCGCCGATGTGCTGTTGCTCGACGAACCCACGTCGGGACTTGATCCCAAGGCGTCCAACGAGTTTCATCGCCTACTCGGGTTGATGCGCGACCGCGGGGCTGCGGTGCTCATGGCCACGCACGACTTGTTCCGCGCCAAGGAGTCCGGCACGCGCATCGGCATTATGAAGGTGGGTCGCAAGGTGGCCGAGCTGCGCGCTGACGAGATCGGCCACGCCGACCTCGAGCAGCTCTACCTCACCCATATGCACGACTGAGGCCCGACCATGCTCCGCACGATTGCATCGAAGGAGTACCGCGAGCTGCTGCGGGACGGACGCTTTCGTTGGGCGGGCGGCATTGTCGCCGGATTGTTGCTAGTGGCCGGGCTTGCGGGCTTCACCGCATGGCGCGAGCAGGCCGCGCAACGTGACGCGGCGCAGGCGACGATGCAGGCTACGTGGTTCAACCAGCCGCCCAAGAACCCGCACTCCGCGGCGCACTATGGGCTGTGGGCGTTCAAGCCGCAGATGCCGTTGGCCTTCGTGGACCGCGGCGTGGATCCGTACACGGGCACGGCATCGTGGCTCGAGGCGCATCGCATGAACGAGTTCCGCTTCCGGCCCGCGATGGATGCGACGGCGGCGCAACGCTTCGGCGAATGGACGGCGGCGGGAGTGCTACAGCAGCTGATCCCGCTGTTGATCA